>Ga0100403_1000462_pt1 | contig 40258 bp, 62 predicted proteins | sample CryGeymet201501t_FD_83663 | JGI IMG/M metagenome (GOLD analysis project Ga0100403, IMG submission 83663) | Groundwater microbial communities from Crystal Geyser aquifers in Utah, USA - Crystal Geyser metaG 2015-01t | ecosystem: Environmental > Aquatic > Deep subsurface > Groundwater | place... | reverse complement strand
GGTGCCGCGCGATCCCGGACGTTCTCTAGTTTGCGGAAAATAATTTGTGTTGACTAAACAATAGGTTAGAAGATGGGAACAAAACACCACGAAATCACCGAACGCTTCGCTGCCAAGGTAGAAATGCGCCCTCTAGCGTTTTTCAAGCCTTATGCGAATAATTCGCGCACCCACAGCGCCGACCAGATCGCGCAGATTGCCGCCAGCATTTCAGAATTCGGGTTTGTGAACCCCGTTCTGGCCCGCGGGGATGGCACGCTGATTGCCGGGCACGGACGGATTGAAGCCGCCACCAAGCTGAAGCTGGACATGGCGCCGGTGATCATCATCGATCACCTGACCGACACGCAAGTGAAGGCGCTGGTGATAGCGGATAACAAGATTGCCGAAAACGCTGGCTGGGATGAAGAAAAGCTGGCCGAGGAACTGGCAGCGCTGGAACTGGAAGGCTTCAACCTTGACCTGACAGGCTTTGATGAAGATGAACTGGAAGATATTCTTGGCGCTGATGATGGCGAGAATGAAGCACCGCCGCCTGCCGCCGCCGAGAAAAGCGAATTCAAGGATGTAACATATACATTCCATAAGAAGCAACTGGACAAGGTTAAGGCCGCGGTTCGGGCCGCAATCAAGGCTGGCCCGTTCCGTGATGGCCTGAACGAAAATGACACCGGCAATGCACTGGCCCGCATCTGTGAAGCATATCTGAACGACACGCGCGCTGCCGGCCGCGCGCCGAAGGAAACCGCCCCAAAGAAAAAGCAGGGGGCAAAGAAAGGAAAGGCATAGGAAGATGGAAAACTGCGCCTGCGGGAAAGTATGCTATCCCACCCGTGATGCCGCCCGCGAAAAAGCCGAACACCTACGCCAGAAGCGCAACCGCGCCAAGGTTTACAGGTGCCCCGATTCCACCGCCTTCCATCTGACCACCAAGAAAAAGAAAGCTGCGCCATATGACCGCAAGAAAACAAAATTCATGCCCAGCGATTTCAGGGGGTGAACCGTGGCCGAAAAAGTAGATGCGGCCAAGTTCGCTGACAAGCTGGGGGTTTCTAAACAAAGGGTTTCCACCGCAATCAAGGCCGGTGTTCTAACCGAAAAATCCGTGACAGTCAAAACAGCTAAGGGCGGCAAAAAGAAATATGAAATTGACCTTGCCGCTGGGCTGAAAGAATGGGCCGACAACATCGACCCATCAAAACAACGTGATACCGCGAAGCAGGCAGCCACCAAGGAAATGGATGCGGGCACATCCAGCAATTACCAGCGCGCGCGGGCGGTCAAAGAAACCTTTGCCGCAAAGCTGGCGCAGCTGGAATATCAGGAAAAGGCAGGCGCACTGGTGCGCGCTGACCAGGTGAAGGCTGAAGCCTTCCGCGTGGCGCGCAACGTGCGCGACTCCCTGATGGGCCTGCCGGAACGGGTATGCGCTGAACTGGCGCACATGACAGAACCGCGGGAAATTGCCATTTATCTGCGCGCGCAGCTGGCCGAGGGCTTAAAAGACTTGCAACAGGTGGAAAATGTCGGCACCAAGCGCAGTAAATGAAGGGCAAGCTGAACTTGCAACGGCGCAGGATAGCTTCACCGCGGCCTTTTTTCGCGGCATCCAGCCTGACCCCGTACACCTGACCGTTTCGCAATGGGCTGATGAATATCGCCTTCTTTCCAGCCGCGCCAGTTCCGAGCCGGGCCGGTGGAACACTAGCCGCACGCCATATCTGCGCGAACCGATGGATGCCCTTTCACCGCAGGATCCAACAAAGCAAGTCACCATGCTTTTTGGTTCCCAGCTGGGAAAAACGGAAACGGGCCTGAACTGGATCGGTTCCATCATCGACCTTGCGCCCGGCCCCATGCTGATGGTGCAGCCGAACACCGACATGGTGAAGAAGGTGGTGAAGCAGCGCCTTGACCCCGCTATTAACGAAACGCCCAATCTGCGGGCAAAGGTGGCAGAACAGAAATCCCGCGAGGGCGGGAACAGCCAATGGGCCAAGGAATTTGAAGGCGGCATTTTGATCATGGCGGGCGCCAACGCGCCGGCCGGCCTTGCATCTATGCCCATCCGCTACCTGTTCATGGATGAAGTTGACCGATACCCCGGCGATGTGGACGGTGAAGGCGACCCCGTGAACCTGGCGAAGGCCCGCACGCGCACCTTCGGCAATTCTAAAATCCTGATTACCAGCACCCCAACGGAAAGCGGCAATTCCCGTATTGAAACCAGCTTTGAGGATTCAGACCAGCGGCATTATTATATCCCCTGCCCGGATTGCGAGGAAAAACAGGTTCTGAAGTTCGGGAATCTGGTGTGGGATAAAGAGGTGGACAAAGTGACCGGCAAGGAAAAGGACTTGCCGGAAACTGTGGCCTATATGTGCCAGCATTGCGGCAGCCTTATTCCAGAACACAAGAAAACGTGGATACTGGAACATGGTGACTGGATCGCGCACGCCCCGCACATCAAGCACCATAAAGGCTATTTCCTGAATTCCCTTTATTCGCCGCTGGGCTGGTATTCGTGGGCCGATATTGTCACCGACTTCCTGAAGGCTAAGGGCAGGCCCAGCGAACTGAAGGTTTTCGTGAACACCGTGCTGGCCGAAACATGGCGCGAAAAAGGCGATGTGCCGGATTGGGAAGCGCTTTATCGCAGGCGGGATGATTATGCTTTCAATACGTGCCCGCGCGGCATCCTTTTCTTAACCGCAGGCGTGGATATTCAGCGCGACCGCATCGAAATTGAAGTGGTGGGATGGGGCCGGCGCTTCCGCAGCTGGTCGGTCGATTATCGCGTGCTGAAGGGCGACACATCAGATGCGGAAGTTTGGGCAAAGCTGTGGGGGTGCCTGTCCGAAACATGGCCGATTGAGGGCAGCGCCACGCGGCTGAAGATTGAAATGCTGGCGGTGGATTCATCTGACCAAACACAGATTGTTTATAAACAGGTGCGCGATGTGTCCGACCCGCGCGTGATGGCCATCAAGGGGATGGATAACATGGTGGTGCCAGTTGGCCCGCCAAAGGATGTGGATATTGATATTCACGGGAAAAAGATTTACCGCGGCACCAAGCTGTGGCCGGTCGGCAGTTCCGTGATCAAGACAGAACTTTATGGGTTCTTCAGGCAACCGCCACCGCTGGATGAAGGCCATCCTGAACCGGATGGCTTCTGCCATTGGCCGCAGTATGAAAAAGAACATTTCCAGCAGTTGACAGCAGAACAGCGCGTGCGCCGCACCATCAACGGAAAGACCGCCTTCAGGTGGGAAAAGAAATATGAGCGAAACGAGGCACTGGATTGCCGTGTTTACGCGCGCGCGGCCGCATATGTCTATGGCCTTGACCGCTTTGTGGAAGAACATTATGCCCAGCTGGAAACCCGACTTGAAGAATTGCCGAAAATACAGCACAATAAGCCGGAAGCCAAAAAGACCGTGAACCCGTTCACGGGTAAAGAGGGGCCTTTTATCTGATGGCGTGCAGTTGGACACAGGAACAGCTTGATGCACTTAACGCGGCGATCGCGGAAGGTGCGCTGCGCGTCAAGTATCAGGATAAGGAAGTGGAATATCGCAGCCTGTCCGATATGCTAAAGCTGAAGCAGATCATGGAAGATTGCCTGGCGCAGCAAGATGGCGGGAATAATAGCGGCAGCCGCCGCCTGATCGGGGTTTATGGTTCTGGCCTATGAAAAATAATGAAGATTTTCCCAAGCGCAACATTCTGGATCGCACCATTTCTTTTTTCAGCCCAGCCACTGGCCTGAAAAGAGAGCAGGCACGCCTTGGCCTTGATATGATGGCAAAGGTGCGGCGGTATGATGGCGCCAGCAATTCATCCCGCTTCCAGCAATGGCGCCGCCCCGAAAGCAGCGCGAACGCCGCCATCCTTCCATCCCTTCCCAAGCTGCGTAATTCCAGCCGCGACCTGACCCGGAACAATCCTTGGGCCAAGAACGCAATGCGCGTGATCAGGAACAACGTGGTGGGCGCAGGGCCACAGGGCCAGATTGCAGGAGTCACTGGCCCCGCCCAGAAAAAGCTGGCGAACGTGTTCTGGGATTGGGCAAACACCACAAATATTGATTCCGAGGGTATGCAGACGCTGGGCGGCCTTCTGGCGCAGGCCATCAACTGCGTGGTGGAATCAGGGGAAGTGATTATTCGCCGGCGTTATCGCCGCGTGAACAATGGCCTTCCTATCCCGGTGCAGATTCAGGTTCTGGAACCTGATTATCTGGACGAAACCAAGGATGGCGAATTATCTAATGGCGGCCACATTGTCGGCGGCATCGAGTTCAGCAAGCGCGCCGAACGTGTAGCCTATTGGCTGCGCGAAGCCCACCCCGGCGATGTTGTGACCGCCGCGCGCGGTGCCTTCCAGTCTTTCCGCATCCCCGCCAGTGAAATCATCCACGCTTTTGACCCTGACAGGGCAGGGCAGGGCCGCGGCGTGCCGTGGTGCCATGCTGGCGTGCGCCGCCTGAAGGACTATGACGATTACGAGGATGCACAGTTGGTGCGCCAGAAGATCGCCGCCTGTTTTTCTGTGTTCATCACCGATGCTTCGGCATCGCCGGCCGGCGCCACTGGCCTTGCTGCCACAGGCCCCACCGATACGCAAAAAGATTTCGTGCAGCCCGGCATCATGGAACATCTGCCACTTGGAAAAAGCGTGCAATTCGCCAACCCGCCTGGCGTTTCCGGATATGGTGAATATGCCCGTGCGAATCTTCTGGGCGTGGCGGCGACATACGGCATCACCTATGAAGCCATGACAGGCGACTATTCAGGCGTAAACTATAGTTCTGGCCGCCTTGGCTGGATTGAAATGGGCCGAAATATAACGCATTGGCAGAACAACGTGCTGAAGGCCATGATCCTTGACCGCATCGCGGCGTGGTTCTTTGGCGGCTGCACCATCATGGGCTATAATTCGGAAAATGCCTATATGAAGTGGATTATGCCCAAGCGCGAAATGATGGATCCCACCAAAGAAGTTCCTGCCGCCATTAAAGCCATCCGCGGTGGCCTGACAAGTCTGTTCCGCGAACAGCAGCGCCTTGGCCTTGACCCTGAAGAAGTGCTGGATGAAATCGCGGCAGGCAATAAGGCGCTTGATGATAAAGGCATCCTTCTGGATAGTGACCCGCGCAAGCTGACTTCGGGCGGCCGACCGTTGGCAGATGCCCGCGCAGGCAGTTCATCTGAAGCCGGCGGGGATGATGAAGAATAACAGACTTGATTCCGCGCGGGTTTCATGTAGGATTTAACGAATAGGTTTTCTGGGGGCACCAGTATGGACAAAAAGAACAAAGAGCAGGAACAAAATCGCGCGATGCCGATGATGCAGCGTGCTGCCACTGTTCAGCCTTCTTCCATCAATATGGAAGAACGCACTGTTCGGGTTCAATACACCAGCGGCGCGGCAGTGTTTCGCCAGCGCTTCTGGGATGAAGATTTCTATGAAGAACTTTCCACGCAAAAGGGCCATGTGCGCCTTGACCGTTTCCAGCAAGGTGCGGTTCCTGTTCTGAATTCACACCGCAACTATGATCTGTCCAATGTGATGGGCACGGTGCTGGAAGCAGATGAAACGCACGCCACGCTGAAATTCAGCGAACGCGCGGATGTGGAAGGTTATTGGAAGGACATTGTGGCTGGTATCATCCGCAATGTTTCGGTTGGATATGTAGTCCACAGGTTTCAGGATGTTACCCCCGATGGTGACAAAGTGAAACGTATGCGGGCAATCGATTGGGAACCATATGAAATCAGTATGGTTGCCGTTCCGGCAGACGCGGGTGCAGGCGTTCGCCACAAGGAAGAAAACCACCCCTGCATCGTTATAGGCGGCCAAGCCGAAACAACCTTGAAAGGTGAAAACATGGATCCGAAAGACAAAGAAAACGGCGCCACCCGTAACGACCCCGGCGCACAACCCACCCCTGCGGTTCAGCCTGCGGCGCAAGCCCCCGCGCTTGACCAGCGGGCGCTGGATGATGCGCGCGCGGAAGCGGTCAAAGCCGAGCGCCAGCGAAGCGAAGAAATCCGCACCATCGTGCGATCGGTCGGCCTGACCGATGATGTTGCTGAAAAGCACATCAAAGATGGTGCAACGGTTGATGCCGTGCGCGCCGCCGTGATTGAACACCTTGCCAAAAAGGATGATGAAATCACCATCCGCGGCGATGTGCGAATCACCAAGGACGAAAAAGACACCCGCATGGCGGCTGTTGAAAACGCCCTTCTTCATCGCCAAGAACCCGGCAAGGTTCAGATTACCGATGCCGGCCGCCAATATCGCGGTATGTCCTTGATGGACATTGCCCGCGAATTTGTCGGCAAAGATGCCCGCGGCATGAACAAGATGGAAATCGCTGGCCGTGCAATGCACAGCACCAGCGACTTCCCGATTATTCTGGCCAACGTGGCGAACAAGAGCCTGCGCCAAGCGTATGCTGATACGCCGCGCACGTTCATGCCCTTTGCCCGCCAAACCACGCTTCCTGACTTCAAACCCGTGACGCGCGGCAATCTGGGCAACTTCACCAGCCTGAAGAAGGTTGAAGAAGGCGCTGAATACGAATATGGCACGATGGTGGAGAACGGCGAAACCTACCGCCTGGCGACCTATGGCCGCCTGTTTGCCATCACCCGCCAAGCGATCGTCAACGATGATCTGGACGCTTTCACCCGCGTTCCGGCAAAGATGGCAGCGGCAGCTGCACGCCTTGAAAACCGCCTTGTTTGGGAAATCATCACTTCAAACCCGAATATGTCGGACAGTGTGGCGCTTTTCAACGCCGCGCACGGCAACCTGACAAATGCCCTTCTGAACGTGGCCGGCCTTGGCACCATCCGCAGCCTGATGCGTACCCAGAAAGACCCCAGCGGCGAAGATGTTCTGAACGTCATGCCGAAGTATCTGATGGTTCCGGCAGCGCTGGAAACCGTGGCACTTCAGCTGAAGGCGCAGATCATCGCAAACACCACCACCGCGGTGAACCCCTACGCCAGCAGCTTTGATGTGATCGTGGAACCGCTTCTGGATGCGGCCAGCACCACGAACTTCTTCATGGCTGCCGACCCCAGCCAGATCGACACCATCGAATATGCCTATCTGGAAGGTGAAACCATGCCCTATCTGGAAAGCCGCGAAGGCTTCACCCGCGATGGCGTGGAATTCAAGGTTCGCCATGACTTCGTGGCCAAGGCCATCGACTTCCGCGGCCTTGCCAAGTCCACGAACAACGCATAATCCCTATGAAGTAGCCGGGCGGCGCAAGTCGCCCGGCATACTGAAGGGGCTGGTTAAACACAAAGAGAAAGGCAAAAGCCGTGAAAAACTACGTAAAAGATGGCAAAAACATGACCTTCACCGCCCCTTCGGGTGGTGTGGTTTCTGGCGCCCCGGTTCTGATCGGCGTGCTTCTGGTGGTTCCTTTGACCACGGCACTGGAAGGCGAACAGTTCGCTGGCGAAGTGAACGGTGTTATTCAAGGCACCAAGGTTTCGGCGCAAGCGTGGACAGAAGGCCAGCTGATCTTCTGGGATAACACGAACAAGCGATTCACCACTGCCAGCGCAACGGGCCTTTATGCCTGCGGCGTTGCTGGTGCGGCCGCAGCCAACCCCAGCGCCACCGGCACGGTGCGCTTGGATGGCATCGCCCTTACGGCGGTTGCCTAAGCCTTATTCTGATGATCAGAAAAAGGGGCTGGCCGTTTAAACCGGCCGGCCCCTTTTTTTAAGAGGAAATGAAAGATGGGATGGGAAAGCAAAGTGAATCGCCTTCTGGGCCATGCCACATCCGGCCCCTTCTTTGGGCAGCCTTTCACGCATCGGCCCGCTTCAGGCCCAGATCAGGATTTTGCCGGGGTTTGGTCGGATGCCTATATGACAGCCGACCCTGACACTGGCGTTCAGGTTATGAGTTCTGAACCAAATGTGGGTGTTCGCCTGGCAGATTTTGCGGTGGCCCCTGTGAAGAATAATATCATCATCAAAAACGCCACAAGCATTGAATACCGCATCCGCGCTGTGGAACCAGATGGCGAAGGCGGCGCCACCTTGGTGCTGGAAAAGGTGTGAAATGGCGAACGAAAGCAACCGCAAAACCATCATTGAAACTATCATCACGGCCCTTCAGGATGCGAATGTTACCGATGTGGCCGATGAAAACTATTTCCGCAATCCTTTCCGCGAACTTGATCCTGACACCGAATTGCCCGGCATCAAGGTTGGCATCCTGCGCGGCGCTTCAAGCCGCTTTGGTTCGGGAGTCGACTATGACCGGAACGATGAACTGGTGATTGCCTATGTGGCGCAAGGCGGCGATGATCTTCAGGAAGTGCTATATCACTATGGCGAGAAAATAGAAGATTTCCTTATTCGCGCCGAAGCAAGCGCGGAACTGAAGGAAATTCTTGATGATCTGCAATGCACGGGCTTTGACATGGCCCTTCAGAACGCCGAAAAAGCCACCGGCGCGCTGATCCTGCGCTTTGCCCTGCGCTATATGACCCGCCACGAACCAGCCACCACCCCGCTGGAAGGATTTGAAGTGCAGATTAAGCCAGCAGATGCCCCGCCAGCCGACCCGCCGACCTTTGAAGAATCCATTGACTTGCCCCAACCTTAAAAATGTGAGAAAGTAAAAGCCATGAAACAGGTTTTCGTCATTCCCCGTGATGGTGTTAAAGTGCGCGCAGAACATGGCAACAGCCATATTCCTGCGGGCGGTTCTAACATGATGCTTACCAGCTACATCCAGCGCCGAATCTCCGATGGCGATCTGGTGGTGCGCGAGGAAAAAACGCCGGCATCGGCGCCGACCATCAAACCGCAAAACCAGAAGAAGGGATAATTTTTCATGGCTGATGCTGCAATTTCCTTCAATGAAATCCCTTTGCAGATTCGCGTTCCGTATGTCTATACGGAATACGACTCTACGCGCGCGAACCAAGGCCCAGGTGTTCAGCCTTTCAAGGCTTTGATGATCGGCCAGCGACTTGCCAGCGGTACAGTCACTACATTGAATCCCCGCCGCATCACGAGCGCCGCGCAGGCGTCTGAACTGTTCGGCCCCGGTTCCAGCCTTCACCTGATGGCGCGCGCTTGGTTCACTGAAAACACCATCACAGAATTGTGGGCGGCTGGATTCGGCAACCCTTCCGGCGCAGAAGCAGAAGGCACGCTTGTTTTCACAGGCCCTTCCACTGCCGCGGGCACAATCAGCCTTTATATCGCAGGCGAACGCTTGCAGATCGCAGTGGCTTCCGGCCAGACAGCAGCGCAGATTGCAACGGCGGTTGCGGCGGCTATTAACGCCGCCACGGGCCTTCCAGTTTCGGCTGCGGTTGATGGCAGCGACACCACGCAAGTGAACGTCACCGCGCTGGAAATCGGCCTTCTGGGCAACACCATCAATATGCGCGTGAACTATTTCGATGGCGAGGTTCTGCCGGCTGGCACTGGCGTGACCATCACCCAACTGACCGGCGGCACCGGCGCGGTTGATCTTGATACCCTGTGGCCGCTTCTGGGCGATGAACACTATAACGTGATTGTGTGCCCGTGGACGGACAGCGCAACCCTTTCCGACCTGAAGGTGGAATTGGCAAGCCGTGCTGGCCCGCTGCGTCAGATCGAAGCGGTGGCATATTCGTTCAAAGACGATACGCACGCCAACCTTGGCACCTTTGGCGACAGCCACAACGAAAAATTCCTGACCGTCATGGGCATGAAAGGCGTTCCAACGCCAGCCTTTGCCAACGCGGCGGCATATGCCGCGGTGGAAGCATATCAGCGTTCCATCGACCCTGCGCGGCCCACGCAAACCCTGCCCATGAACTACGTGAAGGCGCCGGCGCGCGCTGATCGATTCACCATGCAGGAAAACAACATTCTGCTTTATGATGGAATTGCCACGGCTTACACGGACGCCAGCGGCGTGGTTCGCCTTCAGCGTTCTGTCACCACGTACAAGGAAAACGCCTTTGGCGCGGATGATCCTGCTTATCTGGATGTGGAAACGCTTTTCACGCTTTCCTATATCCGCTGGTCGGTTCGCAACCGCCTGCTTCTGAAGTACCCACGCCACAAGCTGGCAAACGATGGCACGCGCTTTGGCGCCGGCCAAGCGGTTGTCACGCCCAAGGTTATCAAGGCAGAACTGGTTTCCCTTTTCGAGGAATGGGAGTTCATCGCCTTGGTGGAAGGTGCCGATCAGTTCGCAAAGGATCTGATTGTTTCCCGCAACATCAGCGACCCCAACCGCATCGATGTGCGCCTGCCGCCTGACCTGGTGAACCAGCTGCGCGTCACTGCAATTCAGATTCAGTTCTTGGTTTAAGGAGGAACACACATGGCTAGGCGCGTAGGCGGTACAATTTTCATCAAGGTTGATGGCCAGCAGTATGATGCGAAGGGTCAGTTCACCTATAACCTTGGCGCGCCCAAGCGTGATGCCGTTATTGGCCACGATGCGCTTCACGGTTTCAAAGAGATTCCGCAGGAAGCATATTGCGAGGGCGAGATTACCGACCGCATCGAACTTGATGTGAAAGCGCTTCTGAACATCACGGAAGCCACGGTGACGCTGGAACTGGCGAACGGGAAAACGGTTGTTTTCAAAAACGCCTTCTTCAGCGGCGAAGGAAACGTGCAGACCGAGGAAGGCAATATTGCTGTTCGCTTCACCGGCGAATCGGCGCGCGAAATCACATAAAAAAGGGCTAAAAGATGGGAAAAGAAGAAAACACAGTTATCAAACTGGCGCACCCTGTCCAATGGGGTGATGATAGTATCACGGAAGTGACGGTTCGCCGGCCCAAGGGCAAAGACCTGAAGGGCCTGAAGAACGTGGCCCAGAACATGGATGATCAGCTGAAGCTGATTGCCCGCCTGATCGGACAGCCTGAAGGATTCGTGGGTGAACTTGATCTTGCCACTGACCTGACCGCTATCATGCAAAAGGTGGCTGATTTTTTGCCGGATGGCCCCTAGAAGAACTTTCTTCTTATTGGGCCTGCCTAGCTGGCGCACCGTTTTACATTTCACCTGAAACGCTCTATGATATGGATGCGGATGATCTGCTATTTTGGTATGATCTAGCGATTCAGCGCATGAGAATGGAAGCAGATGCACAGGGGGGCAGCTGATGGCGACAAAACGGTTCCCGCTTGAAATCATCATTTCCGCGATTGACAAGTTCACCAGCGGCTTTGCTTCCTTTGGCAGCAAACTGGACAGGATAGGGCGCAAGGCTGATCAGCTTGGCAAGAACCTTTCCCTGAAAGTCACTCTGCCAATGACGCTGATGGGCCGCTATGCCTTGAAATCAGCGGCAAACCTTGAACAGCTTGAAATCAGGTTTTCTTCTCTGGTCGGTTCTGCCGAAAGGGCCGCTGACCTGATGGAAGAACTTAAAACCTTTGCCGCCAGCACGCCTTTTGATATTGGCGACACTGGCAACGCCGCCGCCGGGCTTCTGGCCGCCGGCACATCTGCCGAAAAGCTGATTCCTACCCTTCGGATGCTGGGTGACATTGCCGCCGGTTCCGGCCGCAGGCTGGATGAAATGATTCCGCTTTACACGGAATTACAGATCAAGGGCAAAGCCTTCACGCAAGACTTGCGGCAGTTCGCAACCCGCGGCATCCCGATCATCAGCGTGCTGGCGAAGCAGCTGGGGGTTTCTGAACAGAAAATATTCAAGATGGCAGAACAGGGCAGGCTGAAATTCCCGATGATCGAACGCGCGCTGCAATCGATGCGGGAAGAAGGCGGCCTGTTCGCAAACCAGATGGAACGCCAAAGCCGTTCCCTTGCTGGCATCTGGGCGGCGTTCCAAGATACTGTCATGTTCGCTGGCGCCGAGTTCGGGCAGGCAGCTGCCAAGGCAGTTGACCTGACCGGAAAGCTAGAATTTATGGGCCAGAAGGTTAAGGAATTGACCGCCTGGTTCACCCAGCTTTCCCCGCTTCAGCAAAAGATCATCGTTTATTTTGCCCTTTTCATCACCGTGCTGGGGCCGCTTCTGGTGATCTTTGGCCAGTTGGCAATGGCAATGTCCTTCATCATCGGCGCGATTGGCGGCATCACGCTGGCGGGCGCCGCCCTTTTCGCGCAGATCACCCTGCTAACCGGGCTTTTCGCTTATCTGATCTGGCAATTTATGACTCTGGTCAAGATGGCCGGCGGCCTTGGAAACGCGCTTTTCGTGCTGGGCGGGGTGATCATCGATGCCTTGCTGACCCCCTTCCAAGGCGTTTTGAAGGTGGTTGAAGCCCTGTGGAACAAGCTGGGCACGGCCCCGGAATGGCTTACCAAGGCCGCAAACTTCAGCTTTGGGCAGGCTGCCGCAAACATCAATGAAGGTGTGCCCGCCAGCGAACAGGGCGCCGGCCAGCGCTTCACGGCGGCCCAGCGCGCCGCCGCCGCGCCGCCCGGGCAGGCGAAGGTTGAAGTTTCGTTTAAGAACGCGCCGGCCGGCACCCGCGCCAGCGTTGTGGAAAACCAGAACAGCAATGTCACCGTCGATCAGGGCATTGCGATGGCAGGGGGTTATTGATGGCTTGGCGTGACACCCTTCTTCCCGCGAGTTTCAACGGCATCCAGTTCAAGGTTCAAGACCATGAAGCCGCTGTGGGCCGGCGCCTGGTGGTCAATGAATACCCGCTGCGGGATGAACCCTATACCGAGGACATGGGGCGCAAGGCCCGCCGCTGGTCGGTCAATGGCTATCTGGTGGGGGCGAACTATACCACCACGCGGGATGCCCTTCTGGACGCCGCAGAAAGTGGCGAGGTGGGCCAGCTTGTCCACCCGTATCTGGGCCGGAAAACTGTCAAGGTAGAAGAACTGCGCGTGCGCGAAAGCCAGCGCGATGGCGGCTTTTGTGAAGTCACCTTTTCCTTTGTGGAAGCTGGCGCAAAGTCTTTCCCAACCGCCGCCCCCCTGCCAAACCAGTTGGCGGTCATGCGCGCGGATGATCTGCTATCTGTGGCCCGCACGCTGTTCACCGGCGGCATCAACGTGGATGGCATTTCTGAATATGTGCGCGAAGCCTACGGCGGCAGCCTTTCCGATATTTCAGGGGTGTTTTCTGCCATCCAGTTGGCCGGTGGCATCAATGGCCAGACCAGCATTAGCAAGATCAATCAGGCCGCCGATTGGGTGGCCAACCTTGCCGAAATCGCATTTCCCAGCCAGACCCTGATCAGCGATATTGCCGGGGTGGCGGGAAAGCTGATTTCCCTGTTCGGCGGGGTTCTTGATCTTGGCGTGGGTGACAAGGAAAGCGGTGCGAATTTCGCACGCTTTTCTGACTTCACAACAGAGAAAACCACCGGAACATCGGTGGTGGCCAGCGCCATCAATCAGAACGCTGAAACCGTGGAACGATTTGTTCGCACCGCAGCGGTGGCGAACGAAACCAAAGCGCTGGTGGGCCGTGATTTTTCCTATTATGAAGAAGCCATTGAAGCGCGCACCGCGGTGCTGCAAAAGGTCGATGCCCTTCTGGAATCCAGCCAGAACGATGATGAATATACCGCCATGCAGGCCATGCGCCGCGAGATTGCGGCCGCAGTGCCGGAAAACAGCGAAACTATCCCGCGCCTTCGCAATATCGTTATCCGTCAATCTGAACCCGCGCTGGTGGTGGCCTATGAGCAATACGGCAGCACCACGCGCGCCGATGATATTGTGAACCGGAACCAACTGCGGCATCCGGGCTTCGTGCCTGGCGGCGTGCCAATTCAGGTGCTATCTGATGGCTGATGTGGAATTGCAGATCAACGGCACGGCATACACCGGATGGCACGAAATCGAGGTGGTGCGGTCGATTGATTCGATGGCTGGCCGTTTTCGCCTGCGCCTTACAAAGATGGATCCACACCCCGTTCCGCGCGGCGCAAAATGTGATCTTCTTCTGAACGGGAACAAGGTTATTTCCGGCTATGTCTTTAACGTGGCAATCGATATTTCAGGCGGCGCCCACACCCTGATGGTGACAGGCCGCGATCGCACAGCTGACATGGTGGACGCTGACACCCTTATTGAAGCGCAGGAAGTCTATGGCCTGACCCTGCGCGAAATCATCGAACGGGTGGCTGCGCCCTTCGGCATCCCCGTTTCCTTTGAGGTGGAAACCGGCCGACCGTTCAAAAAGTTCAGCTTCCAGCAGGAAAGTGCTTTTGAAGCCATTGAACGCGCGTGCCGGATGCGGGGGCTTCTTCCATCATCAGATTCCGAAGGAAATCTGGTGATCAGGAACTATGGCACCGACCGCGCGCCGGCGGGCTTGTTCATGGGCGAAAACGTCATTCAGGCATCAGCGAACTATGACGATTCCGACCGATTCAGCACCTATTATGTTTATGGCCAGCAGCCGGGCACCGATGAAGTGGATGAAGAAGCAGCCGTAGGGCCGCAGGGTTCCGCGCGTGATGCAGGCGTGACCCGATACCGCCCCAAGATCATCTTGGCCGAAGTGGCGGTGGATGCAGGGCTGGCGCAGGCGCGGGCAGAGTGGGAAGCGGCGGTGCGCGCCGCCAAGGCCACCACGTTTTCCTGCACGGTTGCCGATTGGGATGTGGATGGCGCGCCGTGGCGCGAAAACCAACTTGTGCGGGCATATCTGCCGCAGCTGGGCGTGGATGGTGATATGCTGATCAAGGAAGTTTCCTATGGGCTTTCTAACGATGATGGCACCACCACCACCCTTGAACTTGTTCGCCCGGATGCCTTCAAAATGCAGCCCGATCTGGAAGCCGAGGAACTGGCCAAGGGCCAAGATGATGATGAGGATGAATTTTGAATACCAGTGACCGCAAACTTCATGCCCTTGTTCGCCGCGTCCGGTTGACGATCGGCCGCGCGGTGCTGCGCCTTGTCAATGATGCCAGCGGAATCCAAACCGCGCAGGTTTCCCTTATGGGCAATGAAACCCGCGACAAACTGGAACGATTTCAGGAATACGGTTTCACCAGCGTTCCGAAAGCCGGCGCAGAAGCCGCGGTGGTATTCGTGGGCGGTTGCCGTGACCACGGAATCATCGTGGCAATCGATGATCGCCGGTTTCGCCTGAAGGGGCTGGCCGAAGGCGAGGTGGCTATTTATACCGATGAAGGCGATTCCATCATTCTGAAGCGTGGGAATAATATCGAAATTAACACCGCCACTTTGACGGTGAAAGCCAGCGAAAAGGTGCGGATGGAAACCCCCGTTTTGGAAGTCACCGGCGATATTATAGACACTTGCGACACCAACCCCAATAATATGGCGGGGATGCGAACAATCTATAATAGCCATACCCATAATGAAAACAACAATCCGGGCGGCCCGACAGACTCGCCCAATCAGGGGATGTGAACATGAGCGATGCACAGCTTCTTTGGTATGACTTCGGCGCGGATGTGAAAATTGACAACGGCGACCTTCTGCACGATGGCGGCCTTGCCAGTGCTGTGCTGATTTCCCTTTTCACCGATGCGCGCGCGCCGGTGCCTGAACAGTTGCCGGATGGCGAAACATCGATGCGCGGCTGGTGGGGCGACCTTCCAGAAATTGACACCATGAAAACAGGCAGCCTTTTATGGCTTATCCAGCGCGAAAAGGTAGTGCCAGAAGTGGCCCAGCGCGCCAAGGAATACGCCGAAACTGCGCTGGAATGGATGGTGCGCGATGAAATCGCTGGCAGCGTGACAGTGGAATCCCAGTTGGTGCGCCCGTTCGGCCTTCAGCTTTCCATCACGATTGCCCGCGGCACATCAAAGCAATATTCCTATTTGTGGGAAGCCGTGGCACAATACAGCGAAATGAAGGTGCAAAACACTTCCATAAAGTTGAATTTCGTATAAAGGCAAAAGCGCATGGCATGGAATCGCCCTTCACTTCCTGAAATTGTTTCCCGCATCATATCTGATGTGGAAACCCGCCTTTCCACAGGAAAATTGCTGGCGCGTTCCTTTCTTGCAATATTGGCCCGCGCATACGCTGGGGCCGTACATCTTGTTTATGGCTATATCGCATGGGCCATCCAGCAACTGTTTCCTGATACCGCCATAGCCGAGTATATGACGCGCTGGGCCAGCATCTGGGGTGTTCAGCGCACCGCCGCCACCTACGCCACCGGCAATGTGATCTTCACGGGTGTGAACGGCACGCTGGTGCCTGAAGGAACGCGCCTGAAGCGTTCCGATGGCGCATTTTTCCTGACCACCGCCAGCGGGGCGGTTTCCGGCGGCAGCGTCACCATCGCGGTGAAGGCGGTCAACGCCGGCACGGCAGGAAACACACCAGGCAGTTCTGCCATCGCAATGGTCAACGCCATCGCAGGCATTTCCACTGCCGCCACCACTGATGCCAGTGGCCTGACTGGCGGCCTTGACAGTGAGTCTGATGAAAGCCTTCGCGCAAAGCTGATTGACCGCATCCAGCAGGCCCCGCACGGCGGCGCGCTTTTCGATTACGTCAAGTGGGCCAAAGAGGTGGCGGGCGTCACGCGCGCATGGGCCTATGCCAACCCCACAGGGCTTGGCACGGTTGGCCTAACATTCGTTCTGGATGGCCTGCCCGATAACATCCCCGATGCCGGGAAGGTGGCCGAGGTGCAGGCATATATCGATGATCCAAGCCGCCGGCCTGCCACCGCTGATTTGACGGTTTACGCACCCATTGGGGTGCCGCTGGATTTCACCATTGAAATTTCACCTGACACAGCCGAAGTGCGCGCCGCCGTTGAAGAATCCCTGCGCGATCTTCTGCGCCGTACCGCCGAGCCTGGCGGCACCATCCTGCTTTCAAAAATCCGTGAAGCGGTTTCCGTGGCGGCCGGTGAAAACGACAACAGCGTGACCGTGCCCAACGCCGATGTGACGCACACAACCGGCCAGATTGCAACCTTCGGGGTGATTACATGGGTGTAAGGGATTATAAAGCCCTTCTTCTGAACTTGCTGCCCACGGGCCTTGCATGGCCGCGTGAAGGCGCTGCCCAGCGCGATGCGATGGTGGAAGCCTATTCCCTTGAACTTAACCGCGTGGATTCCCGCGTGGGTAATATGCTGGATGAAGCCGACCCGCGCACGGCGCTGGAAACCCTGACCGATTGGGAACGCATCACCGGCCTGCCTGATGAATGTGTTTTTGCGCCTAGCCAGACCATTCAAGAACGCCGGAACCGCGTGGTGCAGAAGCTGACAGCCATAGGCGGGCAATCAACCGGATATTTTAAGCAGCAAGCCGATGCCCTGGGCTATGAAACCATTTTCAAGGAATTCCGGCCCTTCGTGTGCGGCCTGTCCGAATGTGGGCTGGTGGAAGAAGAAATTGGCGCCAGCACCGTGGTATATGGCGTGACGGAATTGCTGGATTTGCGCTATTATTGGCGGGTGGAAGTTCTGGAACCGCGCGTGACATGGTTACGCGTTTCACAGTCTGAACTTGGCAAGGATCCGCTGGCCAAGATTGACAATGCGGATGATTTAGAGTGTATTATTAACAAGCTGAAGCCCGCGCACACAGAGGTAATTTTCAGCTATGAAGGGTAGGGAATAATATGTATTATGTGCCGCCGATTAACGGGAACCAAGCGGATCCTGATCGCCCCTATATCAACGCCAACCCCAGCACCAGCACGGAAGGTTCCATTCCCCCTGCGGAAGCTATCGAACACCCGATGCGCGAGATTGTCGCCGCTATCGTTCTGGCGGGCCTGACTCCTGATGATGGCGACCTGACCCAGCTGGGCCAAGCCATTCAGGCGCTGGCCACCGGCGGCGATATGTACAAGGCCGACAACCTGACCGGGCTGGCCGACTATGCCGCGGCGCGCGCCAACCTTGGCGTGCTTCAGCGCAAGGGCACCACGATTGCATCAGCCGCCACCACGAACATTGGCGCCGCGGATTCTCACTTCATTTCAGTTTCCGGAAACAACATTATCACATCGCTTGGAACTGGCACCGACCGCGATGTGGTTATGGTCGAATTCACCGGAACCCCTACCCTCACCCACCATGCCACCAACCTTCCCCTGCCCAATAACGCCAATATCGTGGTGGAAGCAGGCGACAAGGCGATATTCGCACGCCGCGGCAGCGCGGGCAGCGCGCAGTGGGATCTGATCAGCTATCTGCGGAAATCGGGAAAAGCACTTCAAGCGCCAGAACCTGTAAAATATGCAAGGTTGGTGCATGAACTAGCACAAGGCAGCTCATGGGTTACTTATAGCGCGCGTTCATGGCAAACAGTGCCATTAAACACAGAAGAGTCAGATGACGATAGCATTGTGACACTGGCAAGCAATCAGTTCACCCTGCCCGCTGGAACTTATGATATTGAGGCCCTTATTTCCATTTATAGCACGGGCACGGTTGATCCTGTTGCGCGGCTTTATAACGTAACCGACTCTGTTGAGGTAGGGCGCGGCCTTAACGATAAAAACCAATCAAACGTAGCAATGAAAGGTTTTGGAAGCCATCGATGGTTTTTCACCATTGCTGCCGGTAAAACTTTCAGAATTGAAATATATCCGAAAAGCGCCAGCACCGCACAGCCCACTTTCAACGTGAGTGGCTTCACAGAGCGTATGAATATGGTTCACATAAAGAAATACTTATAAGGGGTAAAAATGAAGTTTGTTCAGATTGAAAATGGAGTGGTTCAAAGCGTTTCCCTGTCACCACAGGAAGGTTTTGTGGCGGCGCCAGATGATGTTATTGCGGGGCAAGTCCTTCAGTCAGATGGTAATTATGCCAATCCCGCCCCCTCCCCTGCCGTGGAAAAAGAGAGCCGGCGCGCCGAAATAATTTTAGAACTTTCATCGCTTGATCTAGCCAGCATCCGGCCTTTAAGGGCAGGGGAGGGGGATAGACTGGCAGAAATAGACAGGCAGGCCCAATTATTGCGTGAAGAACTGGCAGGGCTTTAAAGCGCCGCAAGTTCAGCGCGCAGGGCGGCTGCCTGATCATCCAGCACCTGAACCTTGTCGCCTTCACCGGCGCGAAGCGGCCGGATTGATTTCAGATCAATATCGGCCAGTTCAGCGATGATTTCGCGGCGGCGCTGGGCCTTGTCAAAATCTTCCACGGCGGCCGCAATCTGGGCGCTGGAAAGTGCCTGTTCTTTATCGGCCCACACAATAGTGGCCGGATCATCATTGATCATGGAAAATTGAAGGCCCGGATATGCGTGGGCGATGGCATCGGTGATCTTGGACATATTAACCCTTTCTTAATCCATAAGTTCTTCGACAATGAGAGTCGACACGCCGGCGGCGCCAAACATCGTGCCGGTGCTATCACCATTCACGCGCCAGGTGCCGCTGCACCCGATACGTGCGGAAATGGTGATTGATCCCAGATCGGGCAGTGTATATATGGCATCACAGCCAATCCCAAAGGTGTTGTTTGATGCGTTCACCGTTGAAAAGCCGCGGGCGTTCAAAGCGCTGGCGCTATCGTTTGTGAAAATAGCCAGCGCACCATATGCACCCGTTGAACCTATGTTCACATTGGTGTTTGCGCTGATCTTCAGGCGCTTTGTGCCCGGGCTGGGCGTGAAGGTGGTGGTGAGAATTTCCGTGCCTTCACTGCTTTGCGGCACCGTTCCATCGGTCGGGATGGCGCTGGTGCCAGTCGAATATGTGGAATTCGTGGCAATGTAAGTTTTCGGGCTGCCCAGCGCCAACCCCGATTTCCGCAGATAGCTGATCAGATCCCACTGCGCGCTGCCCGCGCTGCCGCGGCGGGCGAAAATCGCCTTGTCGCCTGCTTCCACCACGATATTGGCGTTATTGGGCAGGGGAAGGTTGGTGGCGTGGTGGGTGAGGGTGGGTGCGCCGGTGAATTCGACCATGACCACATCGCGGTCGGTGCCTGTTCCCAGCGATGTGATAATGTTGTTTAGGTAAAAGAAAACCCCGCCGAAGCGGGGCTTTCTCTATAATATCAAGGCTTTTTTAGATTTCGCAGTGGCTTTGAACCACCACGCGATCGCCCGCCAGGCGCACTTCGGCCAGCACATCGCCATCGACCTTGAACACCTTGCCGACCAGCGCGCCAGATTCAGGATCTGCGGTGAAGTCCTTTAGGGTGACACTGGAAATGCCCTGTTCACCCAGCGCGCGCACGATGCCTTCAAAGTCATAGCACTTCGGTTCAGGTGCCTGTTCAGCCTGCGCTTCAGCTGCGGCAGCATTTTCAGCGGCGATGGATTCCTTTGTCACGGGTTGCTGTTCGGCGTTCTTCTTTGCCATAGCTTTCTTCCTTCCTTTTGGCCCGCTTCAGCGGCGGGGCCGTTGCCGTTTATCATGGGCGGCCCATGCGCGCCGTTCCGCGCGCATGATCGCCCTGAATTCTTCGCTTTTGTATTCCGGCAGGCGGCGTGCCATCCACACGATATAACGGCGGCGCAGGCCGCGCAAATAGGCTTTCATGGTGTCACCCTGTTTTAACAATCGCGGGCCGCATCTTCAGACCTTGAATTCAAGCGTTACAGGCCGCGGCGGCGCGCTGATTTCGATGTTCAGCCCGCATGTATCCTTGTCAAATTCAATGGAAACTTCCGGCATCGGGATATGCGGTGGCACCACTTCCTGAATCACCGCGGCGATCACTTGCACCATTTGGGCCTTGACCGTTTCGATGTTTTCTGGCGTGAACCTGACTCCCTCAAATTTTTCATACAGCGCCGCACCTATTTTGTGCCTAAGCAGGGTTTCCGCGGCATCAACAGCGGCGGCCTGACTGTCTTTTTCATCCCGACATTCTTCACAATCGTCACCCACCGCGCAGGGGGCCTTTTCGGGCAGTTCGCCGGTTTCCGCGAAGTGTTGCAAAATCGGCAAAAGTTCAGCCACCTGTTCCTGTGTAAGGTGCATCCGCGTGCGAAGCTGAACGGCCTGCGGAATCGGGAATGGAACCCAGCCCACCGTTTCTTCTGTGGCTACCCCATGCGCCGCGGCATCGCGCGCCATTATTTTGGGATCGGCATCATCCACGCCCAGCCATATCGCGTTTTCGGTGGCAAGGGATGATTTTTGGATGGAACACGCTGCGCCATAGCGATCAGCGAATTCAGCGATGGCCCAACCGCGGCCTGTGGTTCCGATTTTGATGTGCATAGGATTCCCGTCCTTTATTTGAAAATTAAAGAGGGGGCAGGGCGCCCCGCCCCCTCTGCCCGCTGTTTGCATCCACCGACTGCGGCAGGCGCGCAGGATAGACCGCCAGCCCTTTCAGGGCCGCGCTGGGCATCGGTTATGCCGCGGCTTGTTCGCCGGGGCCGTGGAAATTGATCGCGGCGGCAGCGGCGTTTTCCCACGCTTCCTGAATTTCCGGTTTCGTGTCCACGAATTGCGGAAGGTCGGCGCCCGTTACGGCCGATTTCCAGCCCGTGGTGGCGCAATAGGCTTCATATGCTGCGCGGCCTGCTGTCATGGGAGTCATGTGGTTTTCCTCTTTGTTAAGGTTAAGTGATGGGCGGGGATTTGAACCCCAGCCAGCGGTGGCTTCGATGAAACACCGTGGCGCGGCCCGGTGCCGCCTTCCCATCTGATGATGAAATTACCAGCGCGCGCTGGTCGGTGCAAGAACTTTCTTCCGTATAAAAATACGGTGATAAAGCAGGGCAATCCCTTCTGTTAGGACAACAGAAGGGATAAAAGCCAGAAAGCGCAATGATTTCCGATGTATAACATTAAGAACAGCGCCTAACACCCCAGAACGCATGAAGGGTGTAATCTGTTCCTAACCTATGGGAAAACAATGGAAAAATAGAAAATTCTGCACGCGCTTATATAGCGCTTACATTGACGCGCGAAAAGAACCGTGCCATTGTGGGTTTGCAGGCTCTGAAAAAGGGGCTTTTCATCCACCCATCATAGCATAAAGGAACACGCCATGAGCAAGAAAATCCCCACAGTCAAGGAAATCGATGAAATGACGGTGCCACAGCTGCGCCAACACGCGCAGCGCGAAAAAATCAATCTGGAAGGCCGTGACAAGAAAGGCGACATTCAGGAAGCCATTCTGAAGTATCACGGTTATGACAGCGCGCCTGCCGCCCCTGAAGGCGCTGAAACCGAAGGCGCCGATGGCCAAGCCGCAGGCGGCCCGGGCGAAGATGACGCCAGCAAGACTGTTCAAACCCAAGGCGATTCTGATGAACCGCCCGCGCTGGGCGAAAACGGCGATGGCGCTGATGATTCCACCGCGGCCACCGCAGTGAAACTGGATGCCGCGCTGGGCGGCGGCGCGCAGCCTGTGCAGCCTGAAAAACCCCTTTCTGAAGATCAGAACGAGGAACTGGCGGCCAAACAGGTAAAGGCGGCAGAAAAAGCCACCGGCCTGAAGCAATCCGTCACCAAGCTGCCCGTGCCAGGTGCAGAAGAAGGCGAGGATGAATCCCATTATCAAACACTTATTGGCAGTGATCGCCAGCCATCTGAATTTGATCTTGGCGAAGGCGGGAAGGTTCCGCTTGGTGATGTGGTATGTGAAGCGCACCGCCGCACTGGATTGACCATTGATCAATGGAACCAGTTGCCGGATGCGGCGCGCGAAGCCCAGATTTCGGAAGTTGTCACCGAACTGGAAACCAAGGGCGCCGGCATCATCAAAAAAGCACCTGGCAAGCCCAAGAGCGTGAAGGAAGCTCTGGAAGGCTTGCTGGCCCATGAACACACGGTGCGCGAACTGATGCGCGCACATCCCACCGCGGTGCGCGGCTGGAATGATGCCGTGAATGAAGCCAAGCGCGCCTTGGCCTAAACCCTGTGGCAGGGCGGTTGTCTTTCATCCGCGAGAGTCAAAGGGTTTTGACTCTCAAAAAACCGGAAAAATGATAGACAACCGCCGGCGCTTCACCCTATTTCCGAAAAGCCACCGCCATGAACAATGCAAAAAACGCCGAAGCAATCGAACGCTTGACCGCCAGCGCCATCAACATTGCAACCGCCCTGCCCAGCCCGAACCACAAGGCAAACACCGAAAAGGCCCTTCTGATCGAGGAACTAAAGCGCGTGCAGAAGCGCCTTGCCGCCTATAAAACCGCCGCAGCCATCCGCACGGTGCCTGCATGATCAAGGTGACTTGGTGGGAAAAATTAAGCATCAGCGGAAAGGTGACGGATCAGCGCATTTATGTGCGCCTTGATAGTCATAGCCAGATGCAGGCCACCAGATCACCATCCGGCAGCTGGATGTTCAAGGCGGGCGATTGCAGCCTTCAGCACCTGTTTAAAAAATGGTGCGCCGCAGAATTCGGGGAAGAACTGCCCCCCTTTGATACCATCATGGAACGGCTGAAGGCGCTGAAACCCAAGAGCGTGAACCCGAAAACACCAGCATGGCTAAGATAACCCGCGCCAGCATCGATGCCTTGACCTTTGGCCCAGACCGTACAGGCGGGCAATTCGTTTACCTGTGGGATAGTGAACTGCCCGGTTTCGGCGTGCGCTGCACCAGCGCGGGCGTGAAGGCGTATGTGCTGCGCTACCGCATCGCCGGCCGGCAGCGCATTATGACGCTGGGCCGATGCGCGGTGCTGGAAGTTGCGGCAGCGCGGGCGCAGGCCAAGGAACGCCTGGCTGCGCTATATTCAGGCAGGGATCCGTTCGCAGGGCACGGCACCATCGCCACAGTGCGGGAATTGGCCGAAGCGCACCAGCGCCTGCGGAAAGGTGAACTGAAGCCAAAGACGATGGCCGGATATGATTCCCTTTGGAACGCCCATATATTGCCGTGCATAGGTTCCAGCGCCGTGGAAAGCCTTTCTGATGAAGATGTGAACCGCCTGCGCCGCCGGCTGGCAAAGAAGCCTGCCACGTTCAACCGATGCGTGGCGCTGGTGCTGGTGGCCCTGCGCTGGCATGGTGCCAGCATTGAAAACCACCCGTTCAGGAAGGCGCGCCGGTTCAAGGAAGGCGGCCGCGATCGCATCCTGTCCGATGATGAAAACCAGCGCCTTTATGCTTCCTTCGATGAATACAAGCGCAACCGCAAGGCGGGCTGGCGCTATGTTGACCTTTTCGCCCTTCTGCTTTTAACGGGCCTGCGCCGTGATGAATGGCGACTTGGGCGCTGGGAATGGATTCAATGGGCCGCAGAAGTCTATATTCTGCCCGACAATAAAACCGGCGGGCGGGTGGTATATCTGCCCCAGCGCGCGCTGGTGATCCTGAAGGCCCTGCACAAGGCGCTGGGCCGCCCGAAAACCGGCTTCATATTCCCCAGCGCTACCACCAAGCGCAAGGCCATCAGCTGGACATGGCGCCAGTGGGAAGCCATGCGGAAGGCGCTGAAGATCGAGGGTTTCACCGTCCACGATATGCGCCGCACGGCCGGCAGCTATGCACACGAAAAAGGCGGGCTTTCACAGCGCCAGGTTGGCGATCTTCTGGGCCACAAGCGCATGGAAACCACCAGCCGATATATTCACAATAAGGAAAAGAAGGCGGGCGCGAACGCCGCCGCTGAAGCGATGGCATCCGGCTGGGAAAATCCAAGGTTTAAAAAACTGGAAAACGGTGATACCATCCCGGAAGGGCCTTAACCTTCCATTAAGAAAACCGGGCATGATTGAAGATTATATTTCCCTGTTCGGGCACGTTTACTGGTCAGCCGTTGTTTTCCACTGCATCAGCCTTGTCATGGGCTTTGCTGTTATTGCAGTGCATCAGAACAGGTTTGAAGCCAGCCGTGTCACCCGTCTGCTTAAAAGCCCCGTTGAAGCGATTTATATCCTCACAGTGCTATCCACCGTGGCCAATATGCTGATTGTGCTGGCGCTGTTTCGCTATCTTATGGATGGGCATCTGGGATTTTTGCCCAGCAAACAAGAATTCATTTTTGCGTTCTATCATGCGCTGGAAGGGCTGTGCATGATCGGATGGCACCTTTTTTCCTTTTTGGTGCTGAAACACTATGAAGGGCCGAAACCAAAACAGGATGGGGGGCGTTAGATGTTTGAACGACTTTTTTCACAGCTGCCCGATCTGATCTTGCTTTTTTTCGTGTCGGTCATATGTGGTTTGATGGAGTCCATTATCATGCCCGAAAAGCGCGGAATAAGGCACTGGCTGGCCCTTTTCATCGTTTCGGCCCCCATTGGGGTGCTGGCCGGCGGCATCGCTATGGAACTGGATGCACCTGATTTTGTCACGCTGGCGATCACGGGCTGTTCGGCAATCTTGGCGCGCGATGGCCTTCATGCTATGATCTTGAACAAGGGCGCTGTTTTCCAGATGCTGAAACGCGGGCTGGATCAGTTGATTGACAAGTTCACGAAATAGCCGGCCAATGCCGGAAGCTGGAAGGCACGGCATGGAAAAATTCACAATCATCCGCGAAAAAAGCACTGAAAACGGCGTTTTCGGAACCTTTTACATCGATGGCAAGGCCGTGTGCCTAACCTTGGAAGATCCTGATCGCAATAATGCCAAGGGAATTTCCTGCATCCCGCCAGGTGCATATCCCGTGCGCCCACACAGCGGCACAAAATATAAGAACGTGTGGATTTTGGGAAAGACCGCACCGCGCGAAGCAATCCTTATTCACGCTGGAAACACCCACAAAGACACACAGGGCTGCATCCTTGTGGGTTCTGCAAAGGGTGTGATCGGCGGCGTGCCGGGCATCGTCAATTCCCGTGCCACTCTGGACAAGCTGCGCGGCCTTCTGCCGCCTGAATTCACCCTTCACATCGTAGGTGCCCCATGATTCAGTTCGCTGCCCTGAAGGCCCTGCCGTGGAAGAATATCATTCTTGCGCTGGTGATCGCCGCCGTGGCCGGCGCCATCCTGCTTTATATCAGGAACGCCGAACAGAACCGCGCCGCAGTGAAAACGCTGAAGGCGGCAAACACTGAACTGGTGGCCGCCAATATCGCGCTGGAAGCCAGCCACAAAACCACGGTGGATGCCCTTCAGGCTTCCATCACCGAAACACTGGAAAGGGAACAGAAATATGCTGCCACGGTCGATGAAATCAGGAAGCTGCCGGATAGCGCTTGCGGCCGCAATAGTTTGCCTTTGCGTGCCGCTGTCCGGTTGCTTAGAGGGGCACCAGCCAGTGAAGCCGGTGACTCAAAGCGTGCCAGCGGTTTACCTGAAGCCAACCCCAGCCCCACCACCCCCTGATGAAAACACCATGACCGATAACGATCTGGGCGTGTTTATGCACGCGCAGGATAAGGCGCTGGCATCATGCAATGCCGACAAGAAAAGCATTTCCAAGATAGTCGATGCGCGCTGATCTGCTTATATTTCAACAATTGAAATTGAAATATTGCTGAATGTGGTGGTTCCCCCGGCAGTTGAAAGTGCCGCAGAAAAATCTACCCATATAGCTGTTCCAATTGTTAAGCCAGATATAACAGAATTCAGGCTAAAAGGCTTTCCGTCTGCGTTTGCAGATGCGTTGCCGCAAGTAATATCTGCATTTCCTGATGAACCCGTTTCTGCGGCGCCATTGGCAGGCGCCGATCCAGTTCCATATCGCAATGAAATGGTGGTTGCTTTATTGGTGACTGTGCCGCAAGTGCCGCTGATAATGCAAAGAATATTGCCTGTTTTTCTTGGCGTAAAAGTCTGGCCTACACCCATATGCACTTTTGTGGCTGATGATGTTCCTGTTGGGTTGGCTGGATTGGCCTGCAATTTTTCTGCACCGACAAGTGAACGGCCAGATTTCCGCAGATAGCTGATCAGATCCCACTGCCCGCTGCCCGCGCTGCCGCGGCGCGCGAAAATAGCCTTGTCGCCGGCTTCCACCAAGATATTGGCGTTATTGGGCAGGGGAAGGTTGGTGGCATGGTGGGTGAGGGTAGGGGTGCCGGTGAATTCGACCATGACCACATCGCGGTCGGTGCCTGTTCCCAGCGATGTGATAATGTTGTTTACGACAAATTAAGGGGCTGTTTGAAGTTCAGGCCCGCCTTTTTACGGGCGGGCCTGAACAGTTTCAGCGCAGACGGGAAAGGGTGCGCGCAAGCCTTTGGATTTTATGCGATGCCGATCAATCGGGCAAGCCATTTCAGAAGCGCCACGCCTGCGGCGATCTGCACGCCTGTGCCAGCGCCTGCCACCATTTCGGTTAAGGCGTGGGAGTCGAATTTTACCTTCCCGCGCAACCTGGCGCCCATTTCGTAGGCCGCTGGCCACCAGACCATCAGGATAAGGCCGCCGAAGGGCAGGCCGATCAGCAGGCCCTTCACAGCCATGAACAGGCGGCAATAGTTCAGTGTGCGGGAATAGCCATCTTCCTGCACCTTCTGGATACCCAGCTTGTCGGCCAGCCAATCGACCACAGGGGAAAGGGTTTGCGTGCGGAAGCGCTGGGCATAGGGCAGAAGGCCGCCCCACGGAAGAACGATGCCATGCCCTGTTTCCATCCACAGATAGCACCGCACGGCCACCGCCAAGGAAATGATGCCTGAAACCCACGGCCCGATCGCATACTGGCCGCCGCGGGTGATCAGCTGCCATTCCGGCACGCCACAATAATGCAGCACATAGAAGAAGAACGCACCCATCGTGATGCCAAAGATGATTTCCGGCAGCATGGAAAGGCTGATGAACGGGATCACCCCGCCCAAGTCTTTGCCATCATCGCCAACTGCGCCACGCTTGTTCAGAAGCGGTGCGAAAAAGCCGCCCCCGGACAGGCGCGAAAGAAACGCCATCCACAGGATCAGCGGCAGGCCGTATGCCGAAAGCATAAATTCAAGGAAATCAATCATTCATATCCCCCTTATATCAGGTTTAAGACAGTTTAGCGCGCTGGTGGAAAAGGTCAAAAAGAAACCCCCGCGCTGGGCGGGGGATTCCTTTATTCGGCCATGCCGATGGCGGCCATGTAAAGATCAAGAATTTCCTGTTCTTCCCGCCGCTTTTCAAGGTTTGACCGGCGAAGTGCCACGATTTTCCGCATAATCTTGGGTTCAAAGCCCTGTGATTTTGCTTCTGAATATACATCCCGCACATCTTCGCCCAGCGTGCGCTTTTCTTCTTCCAGGCGCTCGACCCGTTCAATGAACGATTTCAGGCGCTGGCCGGAAATCTCACCTTCGGCGGTGCCCTTTGCCTGATTCATCATTTCTTCCTGCTTATCCACAGCTTTTTCCCCTGAATTGTGGCCGATGCCCACCGCCTTTTTGGCGGCATCCAGCACCTGTGCGGCCGGTTTTCCCGTTGCTTCTGCAATCTCTTGCACTTTATCCGCTATGCCTATGGCTTGTATAGCCTTTTTTGTCAGCAACAGCTTTCCATTTTTGCCGGTGGGTTCCACCAAACCATCCTTTGTCATGCGCTGGATGATCTGGGCCTGCATTTCCGTGTTCAGGCCGGTGGCGCGCTGGATGATGGTGTGGGTGACTTCCCCAGCATCCACGCACGCCTTAACCGCGGCAGCATAGGAAATTTCCATGCCTTCCTTCATCATGTTGCCCAGCGGGTTGTCAGGAAGGTGCAGCGAAGCATTGCCGCCAAGCCGAACCACGCGCCCGCTGGCTTCCTCTATTGGCTTCAGGATGGCCTTCATGGCCGTGGTGCAGGATTCAGGCATCTGCCCGTGAAGTTCTTCCAGCGTGGCCCAATTTTCGGCCAGCGCGCCCCAGACTTCCCCGACATAGCCAGAAAGTTCTGCCATTTCACCGATGCGCGCGCGGAATTCCGGCACGGCATCCAGAAGCGCCAGGCACCGCCCGAAATCGGCCGCATCATGCGGATAGGAAGGCGAAGGCACAGTTTCGCCCATCAGGTGGGCCGCCATCGTTTTGCTGGATGATCCTGTGCGGCCTGTTTCACGCCATGCCGCCACGCGCTGGGCTGTTTCAGTCATTGTTTTTTTCCTCTTAATTTTAAAATTCTTTCCACATCGCTGTGGAAAATATCGCCAGCTTGCTGAACATGGCGGGCCGCTTGGTGCGCGCCCATGCTGTGAAGGTCATGCGATAACTGCGCGATGCGTGCGCCAGTGGGAAGGAATTCGCGCTGGGCAGCCGTGGCCTTCTTATCAACCTTTGCCATGCTTTTTCACCTTTTCCCTTAATGCTATACCGCAGGCCCAGATGAAGATGAACCAGTTAACCGGCCACCACCACACCAGCGACCACGGCGTGATCAGTTCGGTTCCCAGATACATCGGAATCCCGTGGTGCTTTATCAGGCCACCATAACGCTGCCATTCATAGCTGAACATCACACCACCTTCATGCCGTTGGAATAACTGGAAAGCACCTGATCAATGATAATCTGCGCCGCTGTGTCGCCAAAGCGACCGCCATGCAGCGTGTAGCCTGAAAGCGCCTTGACCATGCGCGCCGCCAGTATTTCGCGCGCCACCAGTTCGGCAGATTGGGCCTTTTCCTTCCCCGCGGGCTTTTCTTTCTGAAAATCCCTTTCATAGCCGCCAAGCTGGAAAACTTCGGCTGTCACATAGACATTGGCCGCAAAGCCCGCGCTGGTGTCGCGCGTGATGGTGGTTTTTACCACACGGCCATCCATTTCCAGTTCCCGCACGCGGGCGCTCATAATGGAATTTGGGCCGATCACCCCGCGCGCCAGCAGCGCCGCCTTCACTTCATCGGTTGTGGCACCTGTTTGGCCCTGCCCGGCGATGAAGTCAAACACCGATTCGCGCTGGGCACCTGAACGCTTGCGCCCGTGTGCCGCTGCGCGGCTGGTTTCGGAATGTGATTGAAAGCCGGCGCCGCCGGCAGGATATGGCATCAGATCAGACATTTTTTAATCCCCATCATGTTCAAAAATTGCTTCTGGGCCATCGCCCACGATGTAGAAATAAGGGCCAGTGTGCCCGACAATTTCAACGATCTTTTCCACGGTGACTTTGAATCGCTTCGCGGCTTCGGCCACGGTGGAAACAAGAGGATAGCGGCGATTATCACGGCGCCACGCCCACATCTGGATTTCCCGAAAGGTTGGTTCCGTCATGCCGCTTCCTTCCTGATGGCCACAATGTCGCCGGCCTGTGCCGCGTGTGAAACGCCATCCTTGCGGTGGGTGTGATAGCGCCCGCCGCCGCCTTCCAGATCGACCATGAAACGGGCCTGCATCAGCACGCCTTCATCCGCTGGCTGATTCACGCCATCCACGATTTTTTCGCAGATCACCTTCACCACGCCGGTTTTGCCATCGTGATATTCCACCCGATCGCCCACGTTTATTTCGTTAATATCAATCATCTGTTTTTTCCCGTTTTCTGCCCTTCATCTGGGTTGAAAGGCACAACCCTGAACCGCTTGGGGCCGGTTCCGCGCCCATCATAGCCTTGCCCGGACTGAATCAGGTGCCCGAACTCTTTCCCCTTTTCATCGCGCTGGATGCTGAAGGTGAAGGTTTGCCCGCCTGCATTTTCTATGCAGATCATCCCCGCCGGCCGGCGCGTGATGCGGCACATCACGAAAAGGTGCCTTTCCCATGATGATGCTCGAAGCACCAAGCCGTGGGTGGCATCAGCGAAGCTGGCGGGGTATTTTTCAGGCGTCATAATCAGCGGAACATTCGGCCAGAACCGCGTTCCCCTTCACGATCTGAACGGAAACGCCCACATCATCGGAATGAAATTCCACCTGAACACCGCCCACCGCGATAAAAACGCGGCCATCTTCAGGTGACTTTTCCACCACTACTTCCATTCCATGCTGGTTTTTCATGCTGAACACTTCCCTTCCGCGCGGGCCTGTGCCAGCGCATCGTTAATTTCAGCCATCCGTTCATGGCTGCCGCCTGGTGCATCCGGGTGGTATTTCTTCGCCATGCGGCGGTATGCAGCCAGAATTTCATCAGCCGTGGCCATCGTGGCCACATCCAGAACGCTTGACCAATGGCGCACTGGTGTGTTCGGCGCTGGCAGGGCCGCAAAGCCCGTGAAAGCACGTTCCATCATCTGGCCGCCGCCGTGTCGGGCCAACTGCCGCATGGCTTCAATGCCAAGGCCCAGACTCCGCATATTCGCGGCCGCATTGTCGAAGCGATCGCAGGCCATCGCCATAGGGCGCCCGTTCAGCTGGAAATAGATCGCCACGCCATCATCAGCCACGCGGCGCTTTTCTTCCTTCGGGATGCCGTACTTGTCCGGCTGGTGGTTTGTCGAAACGATCACAGACTTTGCGCCAAGGCGTTCAAGTTCGGTGTAAAGTTTATCCCGCGCCACCGCGAAGGTGACAAGGCCACGGCCCCAGCTGCCTGCGCTGGCGGCCTGTTTGAATTGATAGCCGCGTTCGCGCTGGTCAAGCGGGGTGCGGGGCCAGCCATGCGGCCAGTTCAGTGGATATGCTTCGCTCATTACGCGGTTTCCTTCTGGTTCAGGTTTTCATGCACGGCGGTGACGATCTTTTGCATATAGCTTTGATCAGACTTGCCAGCCTTGTAATGCCTGCCGCCCATGCGGTTGCAGATATAATCCACGCCGCACTTGGCGAAAAATTCCTTCACGGAACAATCGCCCATCGCGCCCCAATATGCCTGAATGGCCAGATCATAGCACACCAGAACCACGCGGCCTTCGCCCGGCCCCATATCGTCAAAGTATGCCGTGACCGGATCAAGCCCCGGACGCGCTGGAATTTTGATTTTTTCGAGTGTCATTTTTTCAGTTCCTTCCCGTTCATTTTTTCTTTTTCGTAAACCCATGAATTCCAGCTTTCCGCGCGCCGGCGCATCTTTTGGCTGCGCGTGGCGGCATGGCGGCTGAAAACTTCCTTCAGGTGCGGGCAGGTTTTGCCCGGCAGGCAATGATGGCAGGCCATTTAAGCCCCCACCGCGTGCTGTGCAGGCTGGATGGCCCAGCGGGGCACATTGGCCAGCACAAGCGCCTTGGCGTGTTCGGGCGAAACGCTATTGCCGATCATCCGCACCTGTTCGGTTTTCGTCAGCTGCCGTTCCACATAGGCGCCGGTGGCTTCATCCCAGATCAGGGCGCGGTCGATGATGTAGGAATCGGGGAAGCCCTGCGCGCGCGCCAGTTCGCGCGGGGCCAGCATACGCATCCCAATATCGACCACCACCAATTCCACGCCATCCAGCATGACGGTGACGAATTCCCGATCATCCCAATATCCGAACTCGCGCATCAGGTCGGCCACCTGGCGGGCACGGTCGATCTGGTCGGGTGTAAGGGGCGGGAAATCCACGCACGAATCCACAAGGCCGAATCTGTCCTTGGTGGTGATAGCGCCCAGCGGCTTATCCAGCGTGTGGGGTTCTTTGCCATCCCCGTTGCCGTAATACTTAACCATGAAAGGCATGGAAACCGCGTGGTGTTGCCCGCCTGCGGAAACCGTGTGCAGGCTTTCATCAGCAGGGTGGCCCACGTTGTCGCCGCGTAGCTTCGTGATGTAGGCGTTACAAACCCCCATTGCATGGCCCGCGCCGCCCGGCCTTTTAATGAAGCTGCCGGCCGTTATCGTTGGAAGGGGCGCGTTCATATCCGAACCGCCAGAGTCGTGCCTGAATTTCATCACATGGGCCGCGGCGATTGCGTGCTTCCCAGCGCCCACCAGCGTGCCAATGGGCTTTTCAAGGTCAAGCGCACGGGGTTGCTGGCCTTCGCGTTCGCCATAGCCGACCTGAATCAGCGTGGGGCACATCACCGCGGTGTCGGCCTTGCCTGTGGTGGTGGCGGTCGGTTCATCCATCGCCATATTGCGCTGGTTGCTGCCGTTGGCGTGTTCCGTGATGAAAGGCGCCAGCGTGGGCTGCGCCAAGGCAAATCCATTGACCTGGGTTGCTGTGCCAAGCGGATCATGGATGGATTGCCCGCGGAAGTGTTCATAATAGCTGGCCGTGTGGTTCACCCGAACAATGAACGGATCCGCATTATTGATCACGAATTTTTCAAGGCCCTTGGCGATTCGGCGCAGGGTGTTCACCGCCAGCGGGCGCTTGCGGTCAAAGATGGAAGGGCACGGAATATCCCAATCGATGCACTCCGCTGCGGTGCGGTACAGCTTCACGCCCAGCGACTTGTTCGCCTTCTTACCGTGGGTGGGCTTGGGCCAGATGATCGGCAGGCCATCACGGCGGGCGATCAGGAACAGGCGCTTGCGGATGGTCGGCGCGCCATAATCGCAGGCCCGCTGTTCGCGCCATTCAACTTCATACCCGTTGCGCTTCAGGGCGTTCACAAAGGAACGGAAGGTGATGCCGCGGCGATCGGCATCCGGCATCATCACCTTGCTGCCATCGCTGTTATAGCGCAGATGGCCCTTTTCATCGCGGGCATGGACCACAGGCCCCCAATCCTGAAATTCTTCCACGTTTTCCAGCATGATTATGCGCGGCTGCACAGTGGCGGCCCAGCGCAATGCGACCCACGCCAGCCCGCGGATGTTCTTGTTCACGGGCTTCTGGCCGCGCGCTTTGCTGTGGTGTTTGCAATCGGGAGAAAACCACGCCAGCAGCACCGGCCGGCCTTTGGTGACTTCGCGGGGCTTCACTTGCCACACATCTTCACAATGGTGATCTGTCAAAGGGTGGTTCTTCGCGTGCATCCCGATGGCCACGCGGTCATGGTTGATGGCGATGTTTACAGGGCGGCCCAGCGCCGCTTCAATACCGCATGACGCGCCGCCGCCGCCGGCGAAGTTGTCCACGATCATTTCGTTATCCAGTGGAAGCTGATATGACATTGCTTTTCCCTTTCCCAAGAAAGCAGTTATGAATTATGGGCCGGCGTTTGGATTGCACACGCCGTAAATGCGGCACAGGCGTTCTTCACGCCATGCAGCTTCACGGTCGATGGCATCCACCGCCAGAAGCATGAAGCCGATGATCAGGGCGAACAGAACAGCCGCCGCGCCGATATAGCGCAGCGCGCGCCGTATGCGCCCGTTTCCTTGTGACCAAGTGGGCTGGTGGTGCGCGTGCAGGATTGGCGGGTTCTTTTGCCACCAATCATCCGGCAGACTCATCTGGGCGCGTTCTTCATCGGTCAAAAGGCGCATGGTGCCAGGTGTCATCTGAATATCAGGATTTCCCACCACCATGAAGCGCGGTTTTCTGTCCTTGGTTCGCATGGCCACTGCCATTCCCGCGCTGGTGATTCTGGTATCGTGTTTTAATGCTTTCATTTCAAGTTCCTTTCCCTTTAAGCACCGTATAAGAATACGGCGACAAACGCAAGGGGGGTTTTTAAATTAATCGCGCTGGTGCCGCGCTGGGCGAAAACCACAGGCTTTCAATGCGCTTACGCGCGCCATCTGCCAGCGCTTCACGGTCGATGCGGTGCCAGCCACGGAAAGCCGAATCATAAAGATCACATCGATAGCCTGAAACCATGACAGGCCCCTGAAGGCCGTGCAGGAATTCGGCCAGTTCAAAGTGCTGGGCATCCGTCATTTCGTGCCGGTAGTCCTTGCCTGAATCGGTGCGGGTTTCCATGAGATAAGGGGGATCAACATAGTGCAGGGTTTCCGGCGAATCGTGCTTTGCCATTACCTGTTTTGCATCGCGGTTTTCGATCACTACGCCGCGCAGACGTTCCACGATTCCTTGAAAGGCTTCGCCGTAGTTCTGCCAATCATGCGCCGGCATATTGGCGATGATCCACGGCGCCAGCAGCCATTTCCCGCCGTGGTATCTGATCAAGGGGCGCTTCACTGGCATGGTTCTTCCTCTGGCCCGCCGATGTTTTCGGCGTGCATTACAATGAAAAGTTCAGTTTCCGCACGGATGAACGCGCCCAGCAGGAAGGGATGCGGTTCGCGGCTGGTGCCACAGAATCGCGCGCGCTCTTGCTGAAGGCGCCGGTTCAAATAGGCGGCGTGAAGCAACTGGAAATCATCATCATGCCGATTGACCGGGCATTGCGGATCATCGCAGCACTTCATAGCCGATCCAGCTTTTTGCAGTAGGCGATAAAAGCGGCATCAGGGAACTGCGGCGCGCCTTTTCCGGCCACCCAATGGTTATATTCCCGCATGACCACATAGAAATCGCGGTTTAGATCGCGGCAAATTGCTTTTGCCTTATCCCGTGCCGAATCTGAAAGTTTGAAATCGATGTTGAAGCCAGCGCCAGCCCCCCCTGAAAGCAAACCTTGGTTATCACCGTTATACACAGGCCCCTGTTTGGGGGTAGGGGGTTTTATATTCTTTGTCTTTGTCTGGTTCTTCTTCTGGGGGGCATTGCTAGAAGCATTGCTTCCGGCCTTGGATTGGCCCCCTTTTCGGCCCGCTTCCACGCGCCTTTCATGTTTAAGTGTTTGTTCTTCAATGACTTCATCAGCCTTGCTTTGCCGGTAGTGCCCGGAATCATCCAGCGTGAAGAACATCGAAATCACCGCATCAACGGCTTCCTGTTCTGCTTTGTTCATGGCCCCGCACAAGCGATATAGGCGGCTATGATCAGGCATTAAGGAAGCATTGCTAGAAGCATTGCTAACTTGGGGCAGGCCGCCGTTGGAATAGTAGTGATCCAGCAGCAAGTTATAGGCCCCGTGTTCCATCATCGTGAGGTGTTTAGTGTCGCGCGCATATTTCCCCATGTCGCGCGGATACCAAGGTAATGTCATTGTGCTTTTCCCGTCTTTTTGCGCCCTTGTTGAAGCCCGCCAGGTGCGCTGCCGGCGGGCCTATTTCATGCGGTAGTTTCAAAGCGGTAAATCGCCGCTTCCACCGCCAGATAGTTTTCTTCCTCCGGTTCATGCGTAAAGATCAGCCATTCCGAAACGCGGCTTTGCTCTTTGGGCGGTTGCAGGCTTTCTGCCAGCTTGGAAACACTGATTCCCACCGCCGTGATGCGGGGCTTCCAGCGCAGCACGGCCTTCAGCTTGTCCAAGCTGGTATAGCCTTCCACAACGCGCTTTTGCTTATCTGTCATTTTAGCAAGGCGCGCTGGGGGAATCAGTTTCAGATGTGGGTGCAGGGGCTTTTTCATTTTGTTCCTCTTTGGTTTGCCACCGTATAATTATACGTTGACAATGCCACCGGCAATAGGCAATGTCAAATTATTCCGGGGCGGCGGCAGATGGCCCAAAACATAAGCCGCCGTTCCCGGTACTTCATGCCAAGGGAAAGGGGCAAGAAATGCGCGATGAATATATGATGATGCGCCTGCGTGCGCGCTGGGGCCGGTTGGCGGCCTGTTTTAACCACAAAGCGAATCCGAACCCGTGGGATGTTCTGGCCCTGCGCTGGGCTGTTTTCTTGCTGGAAATAAAGGTTCAGATGCGCCGCGATTGGGCCGCGCTGAAGGCATGGTGGGCGGCATGATGATCAATTATGCAGAAAAACACAGCACGGGAAGCTGCGCTGGATGCCACAAGGTCGATGCGCCGGAAGGCCAGTGCCTGTGCAATGCCTGCGGCGATGAAGCCGAATCATATTTTGGAATGTCCAAGGAAGAAGAAGCAGAATTGTGGGCCGAGGTGGCGAAAGAAGAACGCCGGCAGCGCTGGAAGGCCCTGTGCGCCCTGTTCACGCCTGCCCTGATGGAAAGGGGTTTCACTTCGCGCTGGAAGGATGCCCGTGCCCGCCTGCGCTGCGCGGTGTGCCTGATCATCGGCCGCCTGCACAAGGATGGCGATGGCACCCGCGGCTATGAATATGAAACGCTGGCCGCGTGGGATCACCAAAAACAATATGCCGGCTGGTCGGGAATGTTTGTTTCCGTACATGAAACCGCATGGCGTGCTGAAGTTTACCGTGATGGCGAGTGGAATATGTGATGGCAAAAACTGTGCTGGATGCCCACAAACAGGTGATGCGCTGCCTTGGCTGCGGCGATGAACATCCGCTTGATGATGGCGTGAACGGTCGGCCCGTGTGGCAGGCCGTGGCCACTATGAACGGATTTTCCAAAGAACATGAGGATTGCGATGAAGCGAATTCCAATTAAAGCCGCTGGCGCCTTCCTGAAGGAACACAACCTTCAGCAAGTGATCATTATCTGCCGTGATGCGGCTGGCACCGATCACATTTTGACCTATGGCAAAACAAAAGCCGATTGCAGGGAAGCGGGGCTTGGTGGCGACCGCCTGAAGCGCCTTTTCAGGTGGCCAGAATCTACCCTGTCAAAATACAGCAAGCGCATCAGGTGCAAGTTTTGCCAGTGCGATGAAGGCATGGAACATCTGGCCGGATGCCCGGCAATCAAAACCAAAGCATTGGAAGGGAAAGACGATGCAAGCTGATAAACCGATTTTATTCCAGCCCGCGCTGGTGCGCGCCACCCTGGCGGGCATAAAGACCCAGACCCGCCGGTTGATCAAGCTGAAGGCCGGGCTTGTTCATGGGCTGCACTGCCCGCCATCAGTTTTGGCAGAACAGCAAGCTGTGGCACATGACGCCTGCCCCTATGGCAGGCCGGCTGGTCGGACATTTTCGCGCTGGGCTTTTTCAAGGCCGCGATCTATGACGAACCACAGAGCCTTCGCACCGGCACTGGCACGAACAAGGGCCGGGCGTGCAAAGTGCTTTCAAACGCTGTTTCCTACCGCATGGGCCTGACCGCGACCCCGATTTATAACTATGGGGATGAAATGTGGCACATTATGCAGTTTATCGATGAAGCCGCTCTGGGCAGCTGGGATGAGTTTAGCCGCGAGTGGTGCCACGTTGTCGGCAGCAAGTGGCGCATCACCGACCCCAAGGCGCTGGGCACCTATATGCGCGAACAGCACGTTCTTCTGCGCCGCACCAAGGCCGATGTGGGCCTTCAGCTGCCAAAGGTTTCGCGGATTGTCGAACACATCGACTATGACCAGAAGGCCGTGGCTGCGGTCGATGATATGGCCCGGATGCTGGCGATCAAGGCCACAAGCGGCAGCTTCATTGAACGCGGCAGCGCCGCGCGCGATCTTGATGTGATGATGCGCCAGACCACAGGAGTCGCCAAGGCCAAGAGCGTGGCCATGTTCGCGCGCCTTCTGGTCGAAGCCGGCGAACCCGTGATTATCTGGGGATGGCACCGCGAGGTTTACGAAATCTGGAACAAGGAACTTTCCGACCTTAACCCCGCGATGTACACAGGCAGCGAAACGGCCGGGAAGAAGGACAAGGAATTGCAGCGATTCCTGAACAAGGAAACGGATATTCTGTTTATGTCCTTGCGATCGGGCGCAGGCGTGGATGAAATTCAGCACCGATGCAGCACCGGCATTTTCGGGGAACTGGATTGGAGTCCGGGCATCCATCAGCAGTGCATCTGGCGCCTTGACCGCGAGGGCCAGCAGAACCCCGTGACCGCCTTCTTCCTTGTCACGGATGATGGCAGCGACCCGCCCATGATGGATGTGCTGGGCATTAAATCATCCGAAGCCAGCCAGATCATCGACCCATATCTGGGAGTTCAGGTTGTTGACACCGACACCACCCACTTGCGGCGCCTAGTCGAACGATACCTTTCCACAAAGAACGCAACCTGATAAAATCCCCCCAGCACATGGGGGGATTTTTCATGGTTCTGGTGGATTATGAGTGCAGATGCAGCTGGGCAGGCAAAGGTGCCGAACAGCCTGATAAATGCAAGCGGCATAAACAGGAAGTTCGGACAGTTCATTTTCTGAAAAAGGCCGATCAGGCCGTGGTAAAGCCGGGATGGCAGCACCCGCCCGCTAAATCATCCTGATCTGCACACCGCGCACCGCGGCTTCTTCCAGCCGCTTGCGCGCCACTTCAAACCACCGTTCATCCTTTTCAATACCGATGAACCGGCGGCCTTCGAGAAGGGCCGCCACGCCCGTGCTGCCGGTGCCCATGAAGGGATCAATCACCACTTGTCCCGGCTGTGATGAATTCGTGATGTAATGGCGCATCAGGTGAACCGGCTTTTCGGTCGGATGGCCATGACGGTTTCCTTCTTCATCAGGCACCACAAAGTGCTGGCTTTGATCATCGGCCGGCACGCGGGCGATCTGCTTTGAACTGCAATCCGTGATCGGGAACGCCTTGCCTTTGAAAAAGAAGCCGGTGAATTCGGCCTGCTTCATATACCAGCGGTTTGGCGTCACCGTGCCCTTATCCCACGGCAGGCAGTTGTGGAAGCGAAAGCCCGCTTCATGCGCGCTGTTCAGCATATCGCGCAAGTTCTTGTCATTGGCCATGATGTAGGCGTGGGCCTGCGGCTTCAGGCAGGAAAACAGAAGCGGCATTAATTCGTGCCATTCAGGCATATCTTCAAAAAAGTTTCCGCTATTGTCATAGCGATCACGCGAGAAAGCCCCGCCCATTTCGCCGGTTGTGTTCCCGCCTTCGGTGATGGGGTACGGTGGATCCGTGAATAGCATATCAGCCTGAAGATCGCCCATGATCTTCAGTGCATCGCCGCAGTAGATGGTGAAATTTCCCGTTTCAATTTTCATCAGTATAACAATACGGTGGAAGATAGACAGGGGCAATAAAAAATGTTTTAATGAATCGTGAATTTTTGAGGGTTTACCGCGTGACTGTGCAGATTGGCATAAAAACAAACGCCATAGAAGCCAAGCATTTCTTTGATATGCTGGAACGGCAACAGCTGCCCTTTGCCATCAGCCGGGCGGTCAACCGCATGGCCTATGATGCGCGCGATCAGGAACAGGGGAAGATCGGTGACTTCTTCACCCTTCGCACCGACTGGCTTCTGAAGAAGGGCGCCATGCCCGTGGTGCCCAGCCGCAAGGGCCAGTTCCCAGACATTCACGCCATCCTTGGGGTGAAGGATGAAATCGCAGCTATGGCCGCCACAGGCGGCGAAAAGAAGGGCCGCACAGGTGATCTGGCTGTGCCCTTCAGCAATACCGGCAGCGGTTCATCAACCCGCGAAACACTTAACCCCGGCAAGCGCACGCTGGGGCCACGCACATGGCCCGGCAGGATTGCAAAGAAGGGCGGCGGCAAGAGGAAGAAGCGCCGCAATGGCACCGGCATGGTGTTGCTGAACAATGAGCCGAAAGCCTTCATTATGAAAGGCAAGAGTGGCCGCACCTTCGTGGCGAAAAGGGCAGGCAAGGATGATCCAAGCCTTGACATTCTCTATGAACTTCTGCCCAAGGTTGAGGTGGGAAAGCTGTGGCCTTTGATCACGAACGTGGAAGCCTTTGTGGCCAAGAGTTACAACCCCTATCTGGTGCAGGCGCTTGATGATGCGATCAAGTCACCGCGTGGAAGGCGGCGTTAATGTCACCTTCACACCACCTTGCTGCCATCCCTGCCAGCGCGTGCCACCGCGCAACAATGTTACATTACCATAGAAAAGGGGTAGGTTCTTCCCCACCCCCTCCCCATGCGGGTGCCGCGCGAT
>Ga0100403_1000460_pt1 | contig 40348 bp, 62 predicted proteins | sample CryGeymet201501t_FD_83663 | JGI IMG/M metagenome (GOLD analysis project Ga0100403, IMG submission 83663) | Groundwater microbial communities from Crystal Geyser aquifers in Utah, USA - Crystal Geyser metaG 2015-01t | ecosystem: Environmental > Aquatic > Deep subsurface > Groundwater | place... | reverse complement strand
GGAATTAGGGCGCGACTCAGACCCCATGGTTGAGAGCGTTGTTACTTGGGCCAAGAACGCCAACGAGTGGATTGAAGGGGCCAAGGCCGACCTACTTAAGATGCAAAAGCTCCTACAAAGCAGCGGACGTGCTTTCAATTTCATCGAAACAGCGCTTGAGCAGTACAAAGCCTTCATCAATGAGCTTAAGTAGTCAAAACGCGGGGGGCCTGGAGTATGTGGCAACAGAGGAGGAGCTGTTGTCCGTGCTCGAGAAGGCTGCCAAGTCACAGCACCCGGCCGGGCTAGATACCGAGACCTTGGGAATTGACCCTAGGAAGCAGTCACCCGTGGGAAATGGCCAGATACACTGTTGGTCGCTTGCCTATGTCGATGGCACCCTTGGGTTCCACAGGCAGAAGGTTCCACTAGCTCGCCGGGTGTTCGTGGCTCCTGGACTACTACAGTGTGCCAAACCTTGGTTAGAGTCGGACTCGCCAAAGGTAGGCCATAACATCTTTGGTTTTGATAGGCACATGTTTGCCAACCACGGTATCCGCCTTGGGGGTGTGGTAGCAGATACCAAGTACACAGCCAGGCTGCTATGGCCAGACCGTCTAGTAAGTTGCGCACTTAAAGACCTAATGTGGAAGCAGCTCGGGTATAAGCTTGGAGAGCTTAAGGACCTATTCCCGGGCAAACGTAGACAGATGTTGCCACTAGACCAGGTGTGGGCTACAGAAGCCAACCGCCCTATCCTGGCCGACTACGCTAGCCTCGACGCCAAGGCTACCTTAGAAATCTACCTTTTAGTCCATAATAAACTAAAACCGGACCAGCGACAAATATACCAAAACCTGATACACCCCTGTTTACTGGCACTGAACGACATGGAACTTCGCGGTGTATTCCTTGACCCGGGTATCTGTGCAGCTGGCTACGAAGCGGCGATGGTACATGCAAAGGAAGCAGAGGATGTGTTAAAGGAGTGGGCTGGTGAGGTTAATTGGAATAGCCCAAAGCAGGTAGCCAATCTGATTTATACCCAAAAGAAATTTGGGGTCCCGGCACAAGTGGGCAGTTTGAAAGCCTTGAAGCCTAACCGCTCCGAGAAACTATCAACAGACGAGGGGGCACTACACTGGCACGCTGGTAAGCTGACCAACCCAGCCGACAAGGCTGGTATTGATGCACTCATTAAGTTAAAGAAGGTAAGAAAGTATGCGATATTTATGCGTGACCTACCAAAACATTGTGGTCATGATGGACGCATCCACGCAGGGTTTAGCCCGGACACAGAAACGGGAAGGCTGTCGTGCAAGCGACCTAACCTCCAGCAAATCCCTGCCACCGACCCCTACGGTATGCGAAAAGCCTTCCGACCCGAGCCCGGTTATTCCTTCCTCGTCTGCGACTACGCCCAGCTTGAGATGTACATACTGGCCCATTTCCTTATCGTACACTTCGATGACCACGCGTTAGCCAACGACCTACTGGCTGGTGATGTTCATACGGGTACAGCCCGTCGATGTTGGCCGGGGTTTCCTGAAAGCGAACTAAAACACTACCGTAGTCTGGCAAAGACCATTAACTTTGCTACAAACTACGGCAAGGGAGTAGCTGGCCTTGGTTATCAGATAAGAGACACTGATAATCGGCCTATAGGCACGAAGGCAGCCAAGGAGTTGCTGGACGCCTACTTTGCTGGCTACCAGGCTATCCCCCGTTTCCACGCTCTGATGAGGCGATTAGCACACCAGCACAAGGGTGTTGGTACCCTTCTGGGCAGGTGGCGACCGCTGAAAACCATTAACGCACTGCGTAAACCTGGTCAGACCAAAGACGAGAGCAAGGAAAGCCGCCGGTTGGAAGCATCAGACGAACGCAGGGCACTGAACACACCTATCCAGGGTAGCGCGGCCGATGTGGTATCGCTGGCCATGATAGCTTGCCATAACGATGCGGAGCTGAATGCCCTTGGAGCCAAGATGGTATTACAGGTACACGACGAGCTGGTGTTTGAGGTACCCAAAAGAAATTCCGACATCGCACTAAAGAGAGCGGTTTACTTAATGGAAAATCCTGTTAAGCTTAACGTACAACTTAGGGTTGATGGCAAAGTCTGCCAAGATTGGAGCGAGAAATGAAAAAACACTTTTACGATTATTGCGGGGAGAAGGGCGATATCGGCACTGAGGAGACCGTAGCGCTGGGTGTATTGGTAGAGATACCAGACGAGAGCCAGGGCATGTTAACGGTTGAATGCCTTACAGAGATAGGAAGGGTAAGATTCTATATGGAGGAGCACAAGGCCGGTGAGGAGGAGAAGCTGCTTTTCCAGTTAACACTTGCTGGTGCTCGTAAGCTAGCTGGTATGCTACAGGCGCTTATACGCACAGAGAGGGCAGACAAGTATGAAGTGTAGCAACTGCAAGAGCGATATGGAGTGTGTGATTGGTAATTACTGGGTGTGTCCGGAGTGTGAGGGGGCTACGGAGATTACAGACACCGGACGGAACACCACACGCATCTATAAGTTTTGCTCTGAGTGTGAAAAGGTAGACTGTGCCTGCCAGTTTGACATAGTGACAACGTGGTAGAACAACTGACACCATACAACTGTGGCCCGGCTTCTATCCAGAACGCTATTAAAGCACTACGCAAGAAAGCCCCGAGCCAGACCAAGATAGCGGAGTTGTGTAGAACATCGGAGGAAGGTACCGATGAAGAAGGAATCAAGCGCGCACTAGTTGCACTGGGGTACGAAATTGACGAGTGGAAAAGCGATGATGTACAAGAGAGTATGGTGTGGCTTGTCGATTCTTTGTGCCGTGGGCTGCCTGTCGTCCTGTGCGTTGATAGGTGGCTACACTGGGTCACTGCTATCGGTCATATTGGCGACCAGTTCCTTGTGTTTGACCCAGCACGTTACCCACACCTCACGGTGGAACATCACGTTAGAGTCTGGACTAGACAACGAATGAAGAAGTCCTGGCAAGCGAGCCATAACGCGAGCCAACAGGAGCTATCAATCTATGGCATCGCTGTATGGAAAGGGACGATATGTTAAGACTGTCTACACTGAAATGGTTTGTTGCGCTACAGGTTACCATAATTTTTGGGGTAGCTATGTCTGCGTGCGGAGATGGGGTGCGCAGACCCAACGGCTCCGAGTGTAAGAGTTATAAAGACTGTGTGTCAAACGACTGTGCCATCACGTTCTCTGGTGTAGACTTCCCAGGCGGAATCTGTACCAACTACTGTAGTAACAGCGACGAGTGCGAGGGCGGCGTGTGTGTGGTTAGCCCGTGGACGTACGAAACCATTTGCTTACCTGAGTGTGAGCACAACGACGAATGTAGGGAGGGTTACGAATGTTTCAACGATGCATTTTGTGCGCCACGCTACTAGCCGGCTGCTACGACGGTAGGGCGTACCCGGATATCGAGGTAAACACCAGCATCTTTAAGGTGCTACATCAGGACCAGCTAACCCTACTGGCAGCGGATAGGTTCGAGACGGCCAATGGTTCCAGTGTGGCCATCGTAACCAATCCTCCTAAAGTGTACTGGGTTGATACTACATGCCCGTACCTTGACGACGCTCCGACCGCTGTGGTTATTGAAGGTCGCTGTTACTTTGGTTTGATGTATGACTGTGGAGAAATCTATGTCGCAGTTAAGACTACACTGTCCGACAGCGCACTGGTACATGAGCTAATGCACTGTTTTCTAATGCGTGCTGGTATAACCGCCGATGCAGCCCACAATAACATTATTGCTTGGCAGCTGGTTCATGCTATAAACGATGAAGCAAACGAAAGAGGTTGGTGAGAAATGCCAAAGTATGATTACTCCTGTAAGACATGTAACAAAACCATGGAAATAGAACACGGCATGACGGAGAACGCACCAAGGCGTTGTGATGCCTGTGGTACAGAACTCGAACGATTGATAGCAGCCAATAGTTCCTTCCAACTAAAGGGTGCAGGCTGGCCAGGTAAGCGGATTAAGAAAGAACGCCATACATAGAAAGGATAGAGAGATGCCATTTACACATGGGCTTGGTTCCGTAACCAGTAGACCACAAAACAAACTTTCACTAAATGAAGGGGACTACACACTACCTAAAAAGCTAACCTCAGCAGAGCGTCGGCGTAAGAAAGAAGCGCGTAAGCGTGCCAAGAAGGCGAGGAAGTGTTCGCGATAGCCAAAGTATTTGCCTTTGGCTTCACGATAGACCTAGCGTATGTTCTATGGGTGCGGGCGGTAGCAAATGGTAAGTCACTCTTGGCCGGTTGTGCCAGTGTGCTCATAGCTACCCCTGCACTGTTTGGTTACGTGGAAGTTTACGAAAACCGAATTATGGCTATCCCATATCTTGCGGGGTTGTTCTGTGGTACGGTTGTAGCTGTCAAAAGAAAGGAACCAAATGAGGATTGAGAAGTATAAAAACAAGTGGACGGCATCGGCGCTAGACTGTGACGGTATGTTCTTCGGCGTCGCGGCGGACACAAAAGAGGAAGCCTTGATAGCTCTGGTTGTAGCGCTGGAAACCCAAAACCAAAAGCTACACCCCAACTGGAACACGACCGAGATAACCAAACACCAGATGGAACTCGACTGTCGGTTTAAGTTGGTACGGATTAACGATATCTGGAAGGCTGTTTGGGACAACCGTATTGAGGTAGCATATGCAGAACAAGAGACGGCTGTTACCAAACTATACGAAGCAGTTCAAGGAGAAGGTCATGAAAGTAATCGATGATTGGATGGTAGCGGAGGTTATGGTGGAGTATGAGTTCCAGAAGACCCACTACCTGGAGCTGATTAAGAAATACGAAGGGCGCCCAACGGGTCAGCTGGACGCCCTAAGAATTGCAATGTCTGGCTGCGCTACCTTCGTGCAAACTTGCCAAGGTTTGATAGAGCAACTGGGAGGTGAGATGTTACAGCATAACTTAGGTGCTATTGACCCCGCCGTAAAGGGCAAGAACTAGGCTTTGGTAACAACTTGTCAAGAGCGCGCTTGTCCTGTGGCTCTAGCCAGGGTAGGTATCTTGGCTGGGTGTAGGGATACATGATAGAGCGTGGGTTTTTGGCGTCGTGGGTTAGTCCCAGAATATGTCCCATCTCATGCACCATTGTTTCTGCATCGCCTACTGCACTATCAAAGACAGCAATCTTTCCGCGTAACCATTCGTCGAAGATACCCCACGAAGCATACGCCCTAGTGTTTCCGCCGTCACCTTCGTACACTACGATTACGTCGGCTAGTTGGGGGAATGGTTCATAGCGGAATACTTCCCTATCCATCCAATCATTCCACACAGCCACAGATTGTTGCACAGAAGGTGCTAACTCCCCTTGAACTGAGGTAATCAGTAGGGGGAGTTTTTTCCATTTGACATACTCAGGCTTACTACAGAGGTTAGACGTCTGTGCCCACTCACTACGATTGGTATGACACAGCACGATAAGCTCTGGATCTGGCTGTGCTGGGCTAGCCGGTTGGCCAAGTCCCCCGGCACAGTTACATGCCGCTAGCATGGCTACCAGGGCCCACCGCATTAGTTCAACGCCAGCTTGCTCAGAAGTGAGTGTACCTTGCTGAGAATGCCTGCCAGTTTGTCGTCAAGTTTGGTAGAGGTAAGGGGCGCAATCAGCTTGACAGCGACGGATGCGCCACCAATTACCGCCAACACGGCTTGAACAACCAAGGGCCAATTTGATAAAAACCATTCCATAGCTATTTCTCCCTGCACAAAATGTAAGCGTCGTCGGCCCACCGGATTAGTGTAGCCAGGTATAGGTAGAGCTTTTTGGACTGCTCTAGGGTTAGACAAACGCTCTCCCCACACACGTCGAACACAATGTCCGGGCGTACGGGGGGAGCGCTAACTAAGCAAGGTGCAATAATTGTTCTAGTCCGGATGGTTCTGTAACAGCTTGGTAAAAGCCACAGCTGCGTCAGAAGAATTATCGAAAGTATCCACGTATGCTTTCTCAAGTTCGGCAATGTAATCCACCTGTTTGTTATGAGCTTCTAGTAGGTCGTCTTCTACCTGGTCTAGTCGCTTGGCTTCGGCACTAACGATTAAGAAAGATGCCTTTAGCTCGGCCATCTCATTAGCCTGTCGTGCGTATAATATAGTGAGGGCCACCGCAGACAAAGCTACCACACAGCTAACTAGTGCTAGTGTCATTAGTTTGCAATTCTCAGAAGCTTGTAGCCAGCTCCACCACTATCTGCAATTCCCACGGTTACTCGTTCCAGCGTGGCGTTGTCTACGTCGTATACCAATAACCTGGTGTCGCCGGCCGTTGCACTGTAGTCGCCGCGCATACAACTAACCAACTCCAACGGGATATTAAGGGTACCAGCGCCGCTTAAGGCTTCGCAATAGAACCCGTATTGGTTGGTTACCGTGGCACCCGAGAACGTACCATTGGCTACGTGGTAGTTTACAATGCCGGTAACTACACCTGTGCTGCTAGCGTGTGTTGTAGCCTCAGACTCGAACACTCGCCATCCAAGGGCCGCGCTGTGGTTTTGGGTGTTGGTAGTCGATGTGGTTAGGTTGGAGTATATGCCGGTCGAGACGGCGGTTTTTGCTGCCGAAACGTCGTTCATTTGTACACTAGACTTAATACCCCAAGTAGGCGTACTGGCTTTGTTCGCAAATCGAAACTCCAGGTTGTACGCTGCGTCTGTATTAAACCCGGCGCTGGTGTTGCTTGAGGCTAAAAAGTTTTTAGAGTAAAGACCATAATAACCAAGCTGCGCCTTGGAAGCTCCATAAGATACTACGTCTATGTATCCTTCTGCGTCGGAGTAAAACCCTGTGGTTGGGTAGGCTGTGAACGCGATACCAGGTGCACCAACGGTTCCTACAGCAAAGGACGCAACACCAGTAACTCCAAGCGTAGTTCCTGCTGTGATAGCTGCACTAGCCGCAACCGAACCCGTGACGTTCCAGGTTCCGTCTGGTGGGGTATAGGCATCGGGTACGTCTTTGTTGGAGATACCCCCTCCCAGCATGCCACCCCTGTTAAGCCACGTCATTAGCTTGGCACCTTGGAGGTTGGAACAAAGTCAACATAGGTGCTGAAGCTTTCCGTTCCCGTGCCTGCCGTAGTAAGGATTTCATAGTCCAGCCGCTCGTACCTCATTAGGCCATTAACAAGCTCGCTGTGCCTAAGTGTATCGGCCACCACACATTCGATAGAGTTACCGCCGTTCAGAACGCCGGCTGTGTTGCTCGTCGTCGCTCCGGTGCCAGTGCCGAGAGCGAACCAAGCGGCAGCGCCTGCATGGTAACCCCACATGCGAATCTTGGCTGTGACTGCGCCCGTTCCTGCTGCATTCTTAACCAGAATCATAGCCTGGTTAACCCCAGCTGGGATAGCTACTCCGTCGGTTGCAAGCGTTGGCGCTGCTTTTGCTGTTGCTGCACTGCCCAATTGGGCCCAGCTATTTAAATCTGCGTGTGACATAGTTTTTACCCCACCTGTGATAGTTTCTGCGCGGTCGTAGGCTCACCCGTAATTGCTGATAGGTTACCATATGCCGCTGTGTGTTTAGGTCCAGGGCCATCGGCTGGCTGTTCCTGGGCTGTCTTTTCTGCGAAGTTGGATTGCATAGTGGCCAGGAAGTCTGGTTCCATTGATGCGTCGGCCGGTACACGGAATAGCAAGGATAGCTGTACCCGTCCCGAATAGTCTACCTTCTCTTTAATTTGGTCTACGTTGTTTAGAATCTCTTGCTGTAGTTTGGCGTACACTGTTGGCGATAGTGCCCGTGCTGTTTCGACGGCTTCCTTTGTTACCCGTCCGTTTTCAAAATCGTCCACCAGTGTAAGGACGTTGTCGGCTACAGCTGCCATACGAGCGAACTTGGCAAGCTGGGTTTCCGAGGGCTCCCAATTATCAGGACCAAACGGACTAACTCGTGGTGGCTTGGGTGCCCGCTCATAAAGGTAGTTGACGGCTGCCATGAGCCCTTCGACTATGCGGTTGGCTACTTGTGGATCGGCTTCCATTACGTGACCAATTTTTGAATGAATTCTGGCCTTCGTCTTTTCTGGGTTGCTTACCGCGTCGGCTAGCTCTGCCAGTCGTTGCTTGTAGGGGTGCTTGGTTTCAGTAGGTCGCTCGGAGTACCTAACCCGGCTCGTGATTGTTGCAGCTGCTGGTACGTAGCCAGGGCTAGCTCGTCCCGCACCCTTGATAAAGCCTTGTACACCTTTCGCAATGTAATCATTAGACTTGCCCACCGTGCTGCTGAGTCCAAGTGCGGTACGGACAGCAAAGCCCGCTCTACCTGGTACAATTCCTCCGATAAGACTGGCAATTCCTCCTCCTTTCCCGAAGTGGCGCATGGCAGACATACCGGCCATCACCTTACCAACGCCTGTATCTGGTACGATTCCCAATGTTTCGCCAGCAGCTAGCCCAAACGAGGCCGCGTTAAAGGCACGCTCCTTCATACTAGTTCCAGCGTCGACGGGTAGGCCGAGTGCTTTCTCGACACCTGTTTCAAGCGAAGCTGGTTTAGCATTAAACATAGAGAAGCCACGCAGCTCGTCTAATTTGGCGTAGGGTGTGCCGGCGCGTGTACCAAGCTCGTCTAGTGCCTCGACGTAGGTTTTCAGGTGGGCATTAAACTTCGCCGCCCCCTTCTTGCCAAGGTGTGCTAGGTACTCGGAGCCGCCCATACCAGAGTCAATAAAATGCTTAACAGCCCGCTCGGGTTTCACCAACTTGGCTAGAGTTCGAGTGTAACCAATGCCCGATTCTTGCCCGGGAACCCGTGGGTGTAGTTTGTCTAGCTGTGCCTGCTTAACAATACCGTCTCGAAACACTTCGGCTTCGCGCAAGGCGTTAACGGGTACCTGGTCGGCAGCCTTAAACTCAACAGAGTTAGGGTTTAGCGCTGGGTGTGATTTGGATATTAGGTCGTCTGATAGCGGTAGTGCATCCACCGCTGTTTTTGGACCACCCGCTTTTATCGCAGCCAGTTCGAGTTCGGCAGCACGCAAATCCGCCTGTACCACCTTTGTGTTGATTGGCTTAGCCTTTATGCCGGGTGGTGGTGGCTCAAGCTTTGCCTGTATTTTTAAAACCTTGTGCTCCGCCCGGGCTACCTTGGCGACGTGGCGTTCTGCCGACACTGGTGTATATGGATGCGCTTGTACGGCTGCCTGCTCAAGTTTAGCTGCGTCATCCGCCTTAGCGGCTGCCCTTGCCGACAGACCAGAGCTGACACGGTTGGCTACCTTACCAACCAGCCCTACTCCAAGACCAAGACTGCCACCAACAGCACCGCCAAGTAGGACCGCATGGCCCATTTCAGATAGAACGGCCTCGCCTGTATACTCTTTATCGGATAATCCGATATTGGCTACTGTGCTGATACCAGAGAATGCAGCACCTTCGGCCGCTCCACGTGCTGCCGTGGCCGCGACTTTGCTACCAGTTACCGCCAGTGCGCCTCTCTCGGCCAGGGCCCCCGCCCGTACAGCTGCGTTGGCGGGTAGTGCCCAAGACGCCTTCGCTAATACTCCGGCCTCACCCAACCCGGCGGCTCCTCCGGTTACGGCCATAGGGAGGATGGCTCCAGCAATTTCGGAACCTGTGCTGGTGATTGGGTGCTCCTCGCGAATACCGCGAATCTCGTGCTTCTTCATGCCCATCTGCTGGGCACCCCAATCGGACAGGCCACCAGTGAGTGTTCGAGCGGCTCCCTGGATGCCGGCAGCTATTTGGTTACCTGTGCCGCCATACCGCTCCTCGCCGATACGGGCTAGCGCCCCCGGAATTTGCTCGGCTTCCGTTTGAAACCTGTCGCTAGTGGTTGCAGCTTGCTCGGGTGTTACGGATGTGGTATACCCTTGCGGACTTACAACGTTTATATCCTCCAACAACTCCCACTCACCGCTATCAAGTAGTGGACGAACCTCTGCTGTTGATACAGTGATAGCTTGTAGCTTGTGTTTGACGTTGCGTAGGACAGGCATGTTTTGGCGTTACCTTGCGTACGGATTAGAGGATGGCACGGCTACAGCTGATTTCTCGTAACTTACAGGCTGTTTGTTTTGTGCTTGGCCGTTTTTTAGCTCCTCAATAATTGGTTTGAGCGCCACCACGTGCGCAGATAATTGGTCATAGCGCTCTGTTTCGTCGGGGGAAAGTACGTCTGGCACATCGTACTTCGTTTTCCCTTTCTTGCGTGTTTTTATGGCGCTCATCTCCCGCTCGGCCTCGACCACCTTGCGCTCAAGGTTCCGCGCATGCCTGGCCCTCCACTCGGGTTTAGTTTCCGCTAAGGCGTTTTGCGCTTCCTGAATTAGCGGTGAGGTTACGGCGCCGCCGGCTTGAACTTCACCACCGGACATTGGAAGGCTAGCCAACCTTTTTGACTGTTCCGGGGCTGGCGTAAGTTTTTCCGCTACTGGCGGCGCAATGGTTTTAAAAGAGAACACCGGCTCATACCCGGTAATATCCTGTACGTTTGTTTTCGCCTTGGTCTCGATTGCCTTGAGAGCATGCTGCAAAAGGCTTCGGTTTTCCTCTTTGTTCAACCATTGTAGGAACTGTGTGGGGTCTTTCGTGCCAAGCGATTTATCGATTTTAACCGCGTCCTTGTCGGAAACCACTCCATGAATAGCATCCATAGCTGCTATCTGCATACGGGCCATCTCACTCTGCACAACCTTTTTGTTAAGGTTGGGTATCAGCTTACGTCCATCGTGCCAAGCCAGAATTGTGGTCATCGCGCGACCGGCTTCGTTAGTAGCTGAGATAATTTTACGCATCTCTGCGAGCCCCGCTGCGTCACCATGCAACCCCGGAAGCTCAGCTTGGTCAATTACCTTTCCTGTGGCCGGGTCTTTCCACTGTACCGTGTGGCCATAACCGGGACCACGAGCCTGTGTGGACACAGTGGTCGCGTCCTGGCTCTTTTGGTACTCGAACTCAGCTTTTCTTTGGTTAAGCGCAGCCCACCCACGGGCTTTTTCATCCCCCGCTTGCGCGTCGCGAAACTCCATTGCCTCTACGTGCTGCTCAAGTTCAATCTTTTTGGCCGCAGTTGTTTTGTCGATACCGGCTATAAGCGTTTGGCCACCAATAACAGCATCCTCGCCTTTCAACTTGGACATTTCAGCAAGTGCACCAGCTTTGATACGGTCCAGGTTGATTATACCCTGTTGCAGCTGCCTTGTGTAAAGCTGGTCCTCGATAACTCCGCGGTCTACGTTCGCTTCACCTTTCTTGTCCAGTCGTGCAAGGAGCGCTTTTTGCTGGTTTGTTTGGAGTAGTACATCTGCCTCAGCTTCATCTTTCAACCTTTTGACAATTTGGTCCATAGCGCCTGGGGTTTTAGACATTGAGCTAAGTGCTACAGAGATAAGGGTTAGCACCTTTCCAGCTGTATCCTTGTTACTCCAGGCTCGCCTTGGGTCAATCTCTACCCTTAGTGCTGCATCGCGTTCGGCTTCAAGCTCGTCAATACGACGCATCTTGTTGTCGTAGATGACCTGCATTCGGCCTTCTTGTTGTTTCATCTCATCCGTCTTAGCCGCCTCAACTGCCAGTGCTTCCGCCGCAGCCGCTTCTTGCTGCTGTTGTAGGTTAGCCGCATGCTGAGCTTCCGCCTGCTTCTGAGCTTCGGCTGCTTGCATGTACTGTTGCTCACCTTTGAGGGCTTCGGTAATCGGCATAGCAGGTGCTTCAGGCGGCTGCACTTTAGGTGGCTGTACTTCAGGTGGCTGCACAAGCGCGATTGGTTCCTGCAACTCCGGGGGTAGCTGGGATACCATTTGCTCCGGTGGGGGTAACTCCGACATTTGTGGAGGCATCCCTGTTAACTCAGGAGGTAGCCCGGCCAACATTTGCTTCAGTACAAAAGGGTCCATTGCCATTTAGTATGCTCCGCCGCTACCCCAACCCGGGTGCGACTGGTCCCATTGACTAGCAGGAACTACGCTTGGAGTTACTGGTGTTGTTGTACCTTTAGGCTTTTTGGAGTTGCGTAGTTGGTTGATTAAGCCGGCCAAGTCGGCACCTTGCTGAAAAATGTCAGGACCTTCCGGCGACCCGGGCTGCCGTGAACCATACCCAGCCAGGTCAACCCCCTGTTCCATCATACCCATGAAACCCTGGTCGTTTAACTCCCTATTACGAAGCCATGTTTCGGCACCCAAACGGTTATAGTTGAAACCAAGGTCGCCTCGCTGGCCTTCCAAACCAATGTCTTGTGACCTAGCGCCCTGTACGGCTCCACCAAGCTGGCCCAGTGCGCCAAGCTGCTCCTGGATACGCGCTTGCGCAGTTTGATTACCAATAGACCCGCCTGCCGCACTAGCACCCTGCATAGCCAGGCGCTGGGCCATACCATTTTGCCCGGGGCGGCCAGAATTGGCTAAGGCAAACTGTCCGGCAATGTTGCGGTTCATGGCATCTTTGAGCTGCTGTTGTGCCAGACTAGGACCCTTACCTTGCGACATATCCCGCAGCTGGTTAATATAGTCTTGTTGTTGGTTACGGAAGTCCATGCCGTCAACACCCAGGCCGGGCGCTGTGAAGGTAGGAGGTTGTTGGTTGGCCCAGGGGTTAGCAGGCGGTGCGGGGGTACCGGGTGCTGCGGTGGTTACGGGTGCTGCGGTGGTTACGGGTGTTGTTGGGCCAGTAATTCCGCCCCCAGCGGTTATGTTTCCACCAATTTGACTGCCCGGGTTGACTCCGCCGGGGGTGGTTAATCCTGGGATGGCAAGCATTCCTGCTGTGCCACCACCTTGGATAGTACCAGCGTTGCCAAAGAAAGGCTTCTTTTTGATAGGGCCAGTGTCTAGGTTGCCGGCCATTATTTCTTCTCCTTCTTCGCTTTAAGGTTGCTTCCGGCTTTAAGACTAGAGCTAAGCTTTTGTGGGTTGAGCTTGCCGGGCATAAACATATCTTGCGGCGCGCCGTAGCTCTGCCCCATAGCCAACATCTTTTGACCTGCCGTTTGTTGGTATTGTGGACCTGGAGCTGCTCCCCACTCGGGTCCCATAATGGTTGGTCCCTCCCGGTTTGCAAACATCATTGCGTAGGCTTCGCGTTGCCGCTCACGTTCCATTAGTTGCCTTCTTAGTTGGTCAACTGTGGTCGGCCCCGCGTTATTGGCTCCGAGTAAACCAAAACCGCCTACTAGTCCACCCACCCCTGCCCCGATTCCCGCACCCCAAGGGCCAAATACTGAGCCGGCAGCCCCACCGGCTAAAGCGCCCTTTCCCGCACCACTTCCGCTGAACCCCATGATTAACTCCTGCTATTGCCCGTGGCCGAGACCTGCTGGGCGCTCTGTACTTTGTTTGGACCTTTCTTTTGCTGTACTTTCAGCGTTAGGTCCGTTATTTCATATGCCCTGCCACTGGCTCCGGGCACCTTATCTCTAAATTCTAACTGAAGGGACTGACATTTTTGTCGCGGTAGTTTGAAATCGAATTGGTATACGTCGTGTCCCGCCCCGCCGTACACAGACGGGCTTGTATCGTATGTACCATCACCGTACGGGTCATCGGCTATGAAGTTCGCCGGCGTCATGGTGCCTGTGTCTACTCGGTCGGAAAAGTCGTAACGCACACTACACTCTAATGTGTGTGTGCTATGCCAGTCCCCGAGAACCATTGCTTTTTGAATGCGCTGGTAGTTCTGCGGCCCGGTCATTGATAGCCAGGGGGTTTTCATTACCAATGGATAATGTGCACCAACGTCTGAAAACCTGGTTGCGTTTTCCTGGTACACTTCGGAGTTGTTGCGTAGGTAGTAGTATGTTTGCCCGGCTACCACGGCGTCGCGCCCTTCGTGGTTGGTGAACGTGGTCCATTGCTTGAATAGGTAGTCAAAAACCAGTGTGCGACCAGAGCTTGTTAGAAAACGCACTTGGTTAGTGTCGTTCACAAGGGTTGCAGCCGTTATGGTTTGCGAATTGTACCCTTCAACCGGCGCTCCAACGTAGCTAACTTGGAAGTTGCGCTCAAGGATGTAGATACCCTTGTCGGACTGAAACATAATTCCGTCGGGCATTTGTACAATAGAGCGCTGGTTCTTACAGCCAACGTCCACCGTAACCAATTGCGCTTGAGAAAACTCTCCTCTACCCTGGTTGTCTGGCCCCTCGCCTGTTAGGCCATATATTCGGTCACGCTTGAAGATTACCAAAGAGTGGTCCATCACCGACAGGCCAGTTATTGGTCCACCATCGTCAGGGATTTGCAGCGTGTTAACGTCGGAGAATTCTAGCTGCTCGCCCGGGTAGCGTAGCTTGCTGTACCATATGGTATTGCCGTCCTCAAAGCCAGCTAGCCACACACGGCTGTTACCTTCGGCTAGTATATCGCACGCTGGTGGTGAGATATTGTCGACCTGTAACGAGGTAGCAGGGTCAATCTCGTTATCTATAAGGGTCGCATCAGACATTTCGTCATTGAACGCTACCGTATCAGCCGTCATAGAGTTGGCTAGGTAACCATTTGCTCCTGTGGCCGTTGGGTTTGGGCTACTAACCCGGTAGAATGGGGCGCCCCCTAGCACGTCTGCGTTGGATTCTGTCCTGTACACCAATATGTGTACATCTGGTTTGTCCGTGTGCGCTAACGTGGGGATTACAAGGTTGGTTTCATCTTCGGAAGCACCCATGGTTTGTGTGTAGGTTTTAGCGTACGCAGACCGTTGCCGTTCACCTTGCGCATTGGTCCATTCGTAATAGACACGGTAGTTGTAGTCGGAGGACGCCGTCATTGCACCCTCCGTACCATTCGCACCAAAGGTTACGTTTTCCGGGTATAGATGAAACCCCTGCTCTGTATTGGCTCGGCCGTCCCACTGTCTAAGACAGCCTGCTGTGTGGTAAAGCGTGTTTCCCACCTCAGCAGAGATATAACGGTCGGAGGAAGCGAAGTCCCAAACCACCTTTTGTAAACCTGCGTGCTCAAACATCTCCGCCCGAGTGTCGTCATTGGCCGTAGCCGACGTTTGGAGCCGTTTGCGGTAACCAAGCACACACTGAAATTGTGACGCAGACCCGTTAACAGGGGTTACGTGTGGTAGGAAATAGTCGGCCGGAATTGCTGTGGTAGTACCCGGAAGGATTTTTGCCACTACCGCGCTGTTTTGAGTGCCTAGCCGAGTGCCTGAAGCGCATACTGTGAAATAAGTTGATTGTAAGACGCTAGAGTGCACGACGTTTACGTAGTGTCGCCAAGCACGCTTATCCGAGTTGGTATCATCGGTAGTACTAACAAAATTCTGCGACCAAGCGCCGCTGGCCAGGGCGCTGTGGCGAATCCTAGTTTCGTCTGAGGCTGCGGTGGCAGAGATTGCTCCCGAAGATATTATGAGTTGGGTGGATTCTACCGTGTAGAGATACGTAGCCGCGTTGTACTCGTCGAAGAACAAAGTTGCACAGCTGCCCGTGTCTCCCAAGGAAGTGTCACCGTCGGCAGAAATAGCTACGCTTCTAGGTGCGGTACAAGTTATGTCGGCTTTGGTCAGTATGTTTGCAAACACTAAGTTTGTGTGTGCTACCCAGATACTAGTACCCGAGGGGACAACTACTACGGTGGCGGCTAACCAAAGCTCGGATGCCGTTGGAGATGCCGAAATAGCAATTGAGGCTACTGCGTTAAAACCCACTGCGGATAGTTGCGCTACGAAAGTGCTCCCGGAGATTAGGTTCTGGCCTACATGGTTTACGCGTTGCCCGTGTAGGTCTATCCCGTTGTTGTACGCCACACAACAAACACCATCTTTATCCGTTGTAACATCGAAAACCGCGACAGTTGACGCGGAGTCTGTTGTCACTTCGGCAGGCGACCCAAGAACGTTGCCCGTGTAGAACGGCTTACACATAAGCGCTGCTGTCTCAATAGTGAACAATAGGATACTGTTACCCGACACGGCTAGTTGGGGTTTTGTCCTATTGTTCGCCGACACAGCTGTGTTTCTGTAGTAGGCTGCTCCTGTTGTAAGGTTTACTACGTCATACCACACTTTGGAGGATGCCACCCAAGCGGTTACTTGTACGTTGTTATGGGTAAGAGAAGTGCCTAAAGTTTGCTCCCCGGGTTGTTGTGCAACTGGAGTGACAGAAACGTTAGGCGCAAAGCAGGCAGACTCACTAGCGGCAACCCAGCCGGTGGTTCCCCGTGTGTACCAGTTTTCTCCGGTGGTCGCCAATAGACCATTCTTGTGTGTCAACAAAGCGTCCAACCTGTCTATAGCTGCGGTAGTGGATGAAGCTTCTACCTCAAGCCCTACAAGGTCATACCCATTGCGCTTGGTAATTCCAGGCGCTTCCGTAAACACTCCGTTTTGTAGGTCTACAAGTCCCGGAGGCTTAACCTTCTTGGGGTCGGTTTTTGTGTCAACCCCTCCGCCAAGAGGGATTGATATGTCTTGCCATGGTGCCATTATGGGTGGTCGTAAGTGACTTCGATGCCCCAGAGTTCATTTGCAGCGTTGGTGCTATTCCAGCTGAAATACAAGAACTCGGTTAAGGCTGTCACGACAGGTGTTGTTACGGTGAACGTAAAGTTAGCGTCGGCGGCAGCGCTAGTGGCTACCACGGTACTTTCGTCAACGGCCACGCTAACAACGGCGTTTGTTCCGTCGCACGTTGACTTCTCAATCAAACACGTGCAAGCGTCCGACGTGTTGTAATACAGCTTGATGGTCTTGAGCCGGTCACCAACGATTAAGGGAAGCGGAATGTGTAGGATGGCCGATGCGGTACAATCCACATAACCGCCGGCGTTGGCCACGAAGGCACCGTCAACGGAACCCATGCCAGCAGAAGCAGGGATTAGAATTACCCGGTCGGTGTGTACGGTTGATAGGTTACCAGAACCAGTTATGGCAACGGCGTTCTGGCTGTCGTCGGTAAAGTATAGCTCGCCGCTTACAGCGTAAAGTTTGCGAGTATCGCCGGCCGCAGTTTTTGCCGACTGGCTAGTGAAGCGACAGGAATCAAGATCCGTAACATCGTATTGGTTCATGTCCAAGTCGGCATCGATGGTGATACCGGCTGGGGTTACTTTCGCTTCAAGCCCATCAATTATTTCGTTAATAACCGTGTTAAGTGTTGTTCCCCACGAGGTACTAGTACCAGGCGTGGGTAGTGTGTTTACAATGGTAACTGAGCCTGCGCCTGCCATTAGTTCTCCGGTCGGTCATACGTGACATTGATTGAGTAAAGCCGGTCGTTTGCGTGCCCGGATAGAAAGTGAAGAATGTACCAGCGCTTTGGAAGAACTTTGACGTTTAGTTCGTGCATCGCCACCAAGGAGCCAGCTGCCGTGCCCGTTGTGTCGGTTACCTGTTTTAGCGTTTTGACCGTGAGCGCATCTTCATCAACCTGGCGAAAATGGAGATTAATCGAACCCCCGCCGTTCATTACGGTTGTTACAATGCTCTTGATGCGACTGCCGGCCTGTAGTGGGATAGGAATATTCCACACACGGTTTATATCATCTGGTGTGATATAGAGATAATTGGTTTTGGTCCAGGTGCCAGAGATATCCGTTCCAGCCATCCAGGGAATGCGAACCGTCTTATCCCCGTGGTATATCTGGTCAAAGTGGCCATACTCCTCATGCTCGGCTACCACCTTACGATTGAACTCGGTAGCCTGCTTGAAGTTGTGGTCAACAACCCGGTCGCCAGTAGGTACAAAGCGTGGTTGGGTTAGTATCGCCATCGTCTAAGTCTGTTGCTGTAAGCGGGGTCGTAATCAATGGAACTACCGACGGAACCAATGCGCCCTACGGAACCAATGGTTCTGTTTTCAACCATATCCTCAATCCGCTGCCTTATCTCAGCCTTCTCTTTGCGCAGTGCGTTAGCGGCCGTTGTGCTCTCTTCTTTGTCAAGGGCCTTCATGGCTGCGTCGATAACGATGTACTCTTCCCAGCCAGCCACGCCATCTACAATATCCGCGTCGGCGGTTAGGTCGGAAGGCGCCACCGTGTACATGTGTCGGTAGGTCTCACCGTTGCCTGGCGTGGGGATGAGCTCCAGCATAGGCGTGGTTGGTGTGGTTGTGTTGTAGATAAACCTGTATCCACGAGACGGGCCGCCTGTTGCGCCATACAGGTTGCGGTTCGACTGGTCGATTCGCAGCAGAGGTCTATAGTATCCGCCCGTCGAGTCTTCAATGTAGTCAACGGACAGTGTGCCATAGTAGTCGGCAGCGCACGCAAACGTTTTAACGGAACCAGTGCCTGTTAGGGTTTGGGACTTCTGGTAAAAATCTGGGTTGGCCTTAACGAGCAACTCATACAACTCGGCATGCGACGCAGAGATGTATCTGTTGAACTCGGCATCGGAGACAAATTCCGAGTTCTCCATATCGGAGCGTTCGCGAGCCCTTGTGCGCAGCGTGCCTAGTGTAGTTGTTCGTGCCATAGTTCTCTGGGAACGCTGGGGTAGGAGGTTTTTAGGCCCCCTACCCCTGCCGGTTAGTCGTCGCTAACTAGAGACATGAATGCTTTGAGTGCTTGTGCCTTGTCCGCAACGGTCTTAGCATCGTTGAACTCTTGCATTGCCATTTCTAGCTCACTATCTTTATGATTCTCGGTTTTATCGCTCTTATTCGCCAGCTTTTTTGCGGCGATTTGTAACAGATTAGGCATGTTGTCTCCTAGCTAAGTGGGTCTGTCGAGAGAAGTACCATCACACTAATGGTTTGGTCAGTTGTGTCGGCCAGCGCGTCGTCGCCTGAAGTCGTAACAAATTCAACTAGGTCTGCTGCTGCCACGGCGTCTGTTGTGTTGAACGTGTACGTAGGAACGCCCGTTGCCGAAAACACAACTTTTACTGTGCCAGCCTCAACGGTTCCGGCTGTGGATACCATTTTCTTCGGTAGGTCGGGGTCCGCGTCACCATTTACAATAGAAATGGGCCATGAAACAACCGACCGGGCCAACACGTGCGATGTAGTGGCCACACTGCCAGACCAGGCTGCGTTAGCAACAGCCGACCTATCCGCTACTTCAAAGGTCAACGTGCCGGTCGTTGAAGTCCAGCCCGTTATTTTAGCTGCTAGCGTACCATCTGTTTCTTGAACTTCCACCGTGCCAGCAACGAAATACATTTCTATCCCGTTGGTGTCAATGATGCATTGGTATTGGCCGGCACCTGTTCTAGTTACGGTGTAGCCCGTGGCGGGAACAGTACCGTCGGGCACGCCGGTGCCATTTGTCTCAAACTGAAAGGCCGCAAGGTGCGGGTTTGAGATGTCCGACGCAAGGGGTGTTTTTGCTCCTGATATTTGACTAATCGCCATAACACCCCCTAGCTAAGTGCATCGCGTGAACAGAGCAACCACAGCGTGACCGTCTTGTCGGTAGAATCTGCCAGAACGGGCACGTTTGCCGCGTTAGGCATCTCCAGGATTTTAATTGCTGCGACCGCACCGGCTTCAACTTCAATAGTAGCAACGCCGGCTGTGTATGTTACCTTAGCCGTGTTGGCTGCCACAGTTCCGGCCGTCCCTACGATTTGAAGGGGTGCATCCGGGTCTATGTCATTGTCCACCACCGCGATAACATAGCTGGGCAACGTGCGCACAACCGTATTTGTGGTTGAGTCAAGCGCCTCGGACCACGCAGGTACCGGCAGGTCGTAGACTTCGCAGGTAGCCGCGCCGGAACTAGCTGTGTAACCAGTGAACTTCCCGGTTAACGTTGCGTCGGATTCCTCCACGTTGCAGAAGCCTGCGAGCACAGCGGCCGGTTTTTCCGCGCCCGAGAAAGTGGCCGTGTATTTACCCGCGGCCGTTCGTGTGACAGTTACCCCGGCAGCCGGAACAGTCCCGTCCGGGGTGCTAATATCGTTGGTCTCAAATCGAACGCAACTAATATAGCAGTTTGAAAGGTCCGACATTACCAGGACCTTATTGGCTGAGTTGTGAGATATAGCCATAGTTCTCCGTTAAGCGTCGTTAAGGCCGCTGTTAGTACACAGCATAAGGATGCTGATTGTCTTATCGGTTTCGTCTGCACTAGCTTCAATGCCGCTAGTGTTGTCTTCGTTATAGCTGTGGAACGTGGCAGCTCCGGTGCTAGCGTTATAACCACTAAACGCCAGGCGCACAGAAATTAGGTTCTCCTCGTAATGAGCTTCAGCCCAGAGAATCCTGTGCGGTTTGTCTGCCTCGGCAAAGGTAACTGTGTAGTCGCCTACGTCGTCGTATGTCCACGTCACGCCGTTAGTTGGTTCACCACCATCAGGTGCATTTGTGGCGTTCCCTTCAGCACGAAGGACCACAAAATAGCACTCGGGGGTAATGCACCTAACCGGGTGCGGATTTTTCCAATTGGTGTTCATTGCCATAATTAATTACTCCTTAGAGTGCGCAGACGCCGTTTTTGCCAGGAGCCGAGAAGGCCAGATTTCCCCAAAGTCTGCAACGAACTTCCAGTTGGTCCTGGTCGAACACTGCACGGGATTTCAGACCATCATCTTCCACGATGTGCGGGAAACCGTCAAGGTGGATGAACTCACAGCTGGACATGTCAAGTAGGTAAGCGCGATTGTTCGGGCACGCGGGGTCGCCATACACTTCAACGGGACCAGCGGGCGTCTGGATAAGAACACCAGAGAAACCAACAACTCCCTTACCACCTGGGTCGCGCACAACTTTGGAACCAATCTCAAGACAAAGGTCCTTCAGTTTAAGCGGGCTCATGAAGCATTTGTCCGGGTTTCCACCAGAATAAGAGATACGGGAAGCCAGGGTTTGCAGGCACTCTTCAATACTAAGCGATGTGTCATTGAGGCGATGGCCGGCAAGTTGGGTAACGTTGACAGAGCGGTCAACTCCGAGAAAGCTCTCGGCCGCCGACGGGGCGGTAAGCGGAAGCCAGCTGGCCAGTCCGCGCATAGACACACCAAAGTCGCCAACTGCGAAAATGTAGTCGTTGGCCGTTTCGCCCGTAATATCGTCTGACTCAACCGTAATGGTACCCGCGTCAAAGTTAACGGAGGTAACCGTAGTGGTTCCAGTTCGTAGCGAACCAGACGTTCCATCAGCCGAGGAAACAGCGATTTCCTGCCCTACATGGAAGTTAGCCGCATCGGCCGCCTGTACCAGCGTCCACACGTCACTGGAATCCGAGCTGAACTGGCCAAGCGCTCCACCGTGATTACGATAAAGCGAAACCGCCGTGTTTTGTTTCAGGCTGTTCAGGGCGTTCTGGATGGAACGGTCAAGCAAGCGAACAAAGCCGCCCTTGTCCGAACGCATTGAGCGCATGGTTTCCGCGTCAAGGCGGGCAACAGAATAGTCACGAACGCGGGTAAGAGCAAAGCTGATATTGCTGGTCGGATATTGCCAAGCCGACCCACCGCCGGAAGCAATCATGTTCGAGAACACTCGACTGCGCGCGGGACCATCGTGCTCGACGGGAATGTTAACTTGCGAACCCTCAAATCGGTCGCTCTTTTTTACCATCGCCATAAAGGGATAGTTGAGCATCCAGTTAGCGTCAATTCGGCGTTGTGGATAGAGCTGCTTAATAAGGCTTGCAGCAGATGTAGCGTTATATGTAGTACCCATTGTAAAGTCTCCTGAGTGTGCCTCCCTTCGTTATTGGTTTAGGATGTAGATGTTGTCGAAACTACTAGAGCATCTTTTCTATGTCTTTGTAGACTTGCTCAATGTCCCAGCTTCCTGCTGAAGTGCGGCCTGATGTTGTTGATTCTGAAAGTGTGGTTGATGGTTTTGCGGAGACTTTCGATGGCGCGGTTGTTTGGTTTTCTTTGGGTTTACCAATAGACGAGTATCTAGCTGCTATACTGGCAATTTCTTTCTCTAGAGCGGCCCCAACGTCCCGAGCGTTAGGTATGGTTCCAGACTCCATCAGATTCGACGCGGCTACACAGAGCGCGTCGAGGGTTGCTGCGGGGTCGGACTCATACTCTGCTTGGAGGTAGGGCATATCGGCGGGAACCGAACTAAGGAACCCGTTAAGGTGTGCTACGTATTGGTCACGTTGTTGGGCGGCCATAACGTCTTGTTGCTGGCGTTGGAAGTCCGCCTGCATTTTCTTCATTTCGTCCATCTGCTGCCGCATACGCGCGTCGGCCGTACGGTTTTTCAGCGTGTCCGGGGCATCGTCACCAAGCTTGTCGGCCCAAAGCATGGCGGCCAAATCCTCTGTGTTCTCCACGCCCAACTGTTTAAAGAATTGGGAGGGATTTTTCATGGCCATCTGCTTGACAGCCTCCAGCTGAGCGGCTACTTGCTGCTGAACCTGGGCCTCTATGGTGGCTTCCCTGGCCCTAAGGGCTTTCTCACGGCGAGCGAGGTTCGCAAGTTGCGGTGAGATGAGTTCAACCTTAGGGGCTTCTTCTCCAACGGAATCCCCCGCAGCCTCGATAGCTGGCTCGTCGTCAGCAGCTTGGACCGTTTCTCCCGAGGTTTTCTCGGCGTCCCCGGTATCTTCTTCGGCAAGGAAGGCTTCGGCAAAGGAATGAATTGCTCCATCGTCAAGGGGGCCAGCTTCAAACGAAATCTCTTCGGTCGCGGTATTTGTATTTTCTTCAGACATGGTTACCTTGGTGTAATCGGCATGGGCAGCCCGGTTACATTAGCGTAACCTGTTGCTCCTGCTGCTGGTAGTGCGCCCATTGGACCTTGTGAGGCTTCAGCCATACCAACGGGTGCTCCTGGTGCGACGCCTTGCTCTTGCGCCATTGTCATTTCATCCTTAGCCTGACCAATCCAGGTTCTAAGGTTCTCTAAAATCTTCTCTGGGGCGCCATCGGTTTTAGCCTTGAGATAGGCCAATTGCATACGGCGCATTCCAAGTTCCAGATTTTGGAACGGCTCGGGCGCTTCGTACTTGCCCTTGAGTAGTTGCTCCATAACCCGCTCGATATCCTCAAAGTCGGCGTAGGCCATACTGTCGGAACGTTCTAGGTCAGGGTTATTTAGCAAATATCTGATTTCGGACTTGTCCAGTTGGCCAACCTGTGCTAGTTCTGTTACGACCTGCATACGGGCCGCTGGTGACATAGACAGAATTGAAGCCGCCTGAATCTCCATTAGGTAACTCTCGTCGTCAAGGTCGATATCCGACCAGTCAATCTGCTCCACAAGGTTTTTGGAAGCGTACTTGGTTTTGGGAGCCTTACCCCGACGAAAGCTGTCCGAGGCAACATCTACCATTTTGTAAGCCAGGTCCAGAAAGAAGGTCTCATACTGTTGCGCGGCAATAGAAAATCGTTGTCCCTCGATCTCGTTAAATTCGCGCAATGCGACAGCACTCTCAAGTCCAGCGGGTTTGAGGCTCTGGGCAGACATTTGTGAGAGTCCGATACGCTCAAAAGCTCCACGAACAAGCCGCTCTCGCTCATTATAGACTTCAGCAGTAAGCGCAGTTGGAGTGTAAAAAGTAGGGGGTTTTCCTCGGTAGGGGATGATTGCGCCAATTTCATCGGTTATCTGGGCCTTTAGTGTTTTACTAGCTACGTCCATAAAGACGCGGGGTACTGCAACTAGGTCTTGACAAACTTGAATGAAGCGGTTGAGCTGGTTCAGCCTAACTTGTACACCAACGAGCTCCTCGGCGATGCCCTGGCCATAAAAACCAGACAGCGGCTCGGACCAGCGGAACATAACGAATGGAAAGCTATCCTCGTCCCACTCGCTATCCTGTAGCGTAGCGTTTTCGATAGCTATGACATGGCGGGAACAGGGCTCTTGTCGCCAAGCCTCGACGACCAGCACCTGGTTGTGCGGTATGTCACGATACGCTGCCCAATCGGACCGGGTTTTACCAGATTCGGCAATCTCGTCGGCAAAGTCCGGGAACAAGGCTTCCAACTGGCCACGGTCAACCAATTTGCGCTGGAACATCTCCTGTGGCTTCATGTTGGCGATGCACGTACGCTCGTCTACGATAAGCTCGTCGGAAAGCACTCGCTCAATGCATAGGTGGCCATCCTCTGCAAAGACTTTGACCGCACCTGTGCCAAACACACAGGCATCACGAAAGATACGGGGACCAAGACGGTATACTTCCCTGTGGCGAAATTCACCCCAGAGGAACTTCTCCAGCTGCTTAGCTTGGGTACGCTCTTTCCACTCGGCGCCCGAAGTAAGTACTCGCGGCCTAGGCTTGTTCTTTGCAATGATACTAGACGCTGTGTCAATAGCCTGCTTGATTACGTTGTTCGTCACTACGCCGCTGGCGGACACACCGTCAAAGGACCGCGACGTTGTGCTCCAGTTGATACCAAGCTCGTCCCGGTTGCTATACAGGCAAGCGTGGTACAAATTGGCCTCGTGCACGCTTCTTTGCGCTTCCTCGATGCCTTCAACGTGCGCGAATAGCTCCTCATGACAGCAGTCTGTTGGCGCTTCATGCCAAAAGGTAGTTACATACTTAGCCACTATCTTGCCCTCAGATATACCGCAAGCGCGTCTAACACATGTGGGTTATCTTTAAGCAGACCGAGTGTGATGTTGCACTGGTGACACAGCACGCCGCGAACTAGCCCGGTTTCGTGACAGTGGTCTATGCATTTAGTGTCGTCCAACGGTTTACTGCACGCCTCACACTGTGTTGTTTCGCGCAAGCGGGTTACCTCGGCACGGGAAATTTTGTATCTCCAGGCTGCCTTGGTCACCGATTGTTTGTCCTTGTTCTCTACCCGCCAATTTCTGTCATAGTCGAGCCTACATTTTTTACACATGTAGTGTAGACCATCGTGGTTTCGCTTGTGTAACCCAAACGCATCCGATGGCAACACAACTTGGCATTTACCACACTTTTTTGTACCAAATTTTTTCACTAGCGGAACCTAGGCCGGCCGTTCGGAAAGGCCATATCGTAAATAGTCTGAACTTCGTGTGGGTCGTTCTCCGGCGGCGGGCACCATTCTTCCACCGCGGCAGGAAGGTCAGCAAGCTCAATCTCGAATGTCTCGGATTTGAGACGACGAACACCTAACGAGCGCATGGCGGATACGTACTTGTCTAGCTCTGTAAGTTGCATCCAAGCTCCTTCATTAGCAGTTCAATCTCAAGCTGTAGGATTTCCAACTCGTCGGTTTCCTCTTTCTGGCTAACCATTTCGAGGTACTCTTCCCACGTCAGGATTTCGTCAAAGCCCGTCATTAGTTCCACTTGTCCATTTCGCCAGCGCCTCGCCCGGCGTAGTCCATGTTCTTCTTTGCCCTACGGATCCGAATGGCCTGGTCGAATTGGTCGCTATCCCATTGTTCAAAGTACTCCGGCGTACCATACTTCAAAGCTGTCCGCGCCTCGTGGGCGTAATGGTGTGCGGCGTAGCGCCAGAGATATAGAAAGGCGTCACAATTCTTTGCGGTCACACCGTTTACTGTGTAGGATTCGTCATCCTCAACGGACAACGTGTGAACAGGGCCTCGGTACTCGCTTATCTCAGCCGTGTACTTTGTGGTGCAGTTGTTGCCACTAAGGCTGCGCTGTAACTGCCCCACTCGCCTTACATCACAGTTTAGCTCGGCAAAGCGCTCAAAGTTCCGTTTGTCGGCAAATAAGTCTACAAGCTCAGGACAATCCCTCAAACGTGGTACAAGGTCGAGTCCAGATGTTGAAAATATCCATTGGTTATTCTTGATAAGACCACGAATACCCTCCCACCTGCCACTTCGTCGGGCAAACAAAACCGAGGCCGTTATTCCCGCTTGCCTCGCAAGTTGCGCCGCTTGGTTTGCTATCTCTACAGATATACTACCAGCCTTAACTGCGTTGGACGCCTTGGAGAAATGTCCGTCTCCATATAGGTAGCCTGCTAACATCCACAAGGATTGTTCCGGGGATAGGCTCGAAATATATGTGGGAAAATGCTTGTTTAGTGACTTACCTAGTGGGAGCAGTTCATTAACAAGAGCCACGCTTGAGACATACAAAGACCTTCCGTTTCCGTCTACAACTCGGCCAACCTTCTTGCCTACGGCTTTTTCTATGAGTGGAATTATCCGGTTCTCGTCTATGTGGCCTGCAAAAAACACTTGTCCAGCCTTCTGCGACAAAGAGCCTTCTGCCACGTAATACCCCATGGTCAGACACTCGTAGTTGTTGTGCTCTGTGCCTGGTAGGTTGTTGAATGTCTGTGTTCCGATTGCAAACTTACCAGAAGCAATTTCGAGGGCTGAGTGCCAGCCAAACGGACCGTCTTGTACCAGTTGCCCCGTGTTGGTACCTGTTCTGTCTTTCTTCACTCTGGCCGCCCACAGTTCGTGTTCCGGTGTGCAGGTGATTGGGTCCCCCACAGGAGTAGCCAAAGTAATAACCTTTCCTGCGTAGTCTCGTGACAGAGAAGCCTTGACACGTCTGTACCGACCCATATGCGTTAGTACCATATCACCGGAAAACACCTGCTCTATCCTTTTATAACCGCTATCAGTTAACACTAGGGTGCCAGGCAGAAAGCAGCAGTGGTTGTCAAGCATCGGGTCTTCAGCCTTCTTAGCACTGTCCTTCCACTGTAGGATTCGCATCTCTGAGACCAGATGGCTGTCCGGGTTAAGCTTTACCTTAGCCGAGATAAGGTCAGAGTTGAGCAGTTCTATGTGGTCGTGCTTTTCCTTCTTGTCTGCCGCAATGAAGTTGTATCCGTACTGTTCCCCGAGAGTAGCCACGAGAGTTTTACCAAGGCCACCTGCATCCGCCACCATGGCGTCAAAGGAGCCAAACTTGTCGTGTGTCGCCTTGATAGCTTTCGCCATATCCTGTACCGTAAGATGCGGCTGCTTATAATCCCAAACATGGTAAAGAACCGGGCACGTCTCCGAATACGCTGCCACCACGAGAGCGAACGGGTCCTCGAAACCAAAGTCACATCCGAGCAAGTATTTCCATTCGTGACCATCTGGCAATCCTCCTTCGTAGCAGTTCCGCTCTGTGTTTAGAGCATATACCATCACGTCGTCGGAAGGGCACCACTCGCCCAAGTACTCACGCACCCAGCGCGGGTCATCGTCGGCCCAACCATTGGCAGCCTTATCCTCAAGGGATGCCTCCCAGAGATGCGGTAGCGCAATGTTGTCTTGCGTGTTCCACCGATGGAAGGACCAACGATACCGGCCTTTTCTTTTGCGGTCGTGCCAAGGTCGTACGCCTGCGAAGCCTTCCGTTGTGGCCTCATAAAACGGACCGACCAAAATGTTGCCGGGCGTCCCAATCATCATTAGAGAGCCCATTCTGTCATTGAGTGCAGGCTTCAGAACTTCGCTGATTAGCTCCACCATAACATCGGGGGCGAACGACTTGCACTCGTCTATGATTACAAGGTCGTACGCTTGCCCGCGGAGCTTGTCGATTTCCTGTCGTGTTTCTGCGCCGGCTAGGGAGATGCGGCTTCCATTGGGCAGAGTGGCTACCAGGTTAGTCCCATGGAAACGAACTCCAAGCTCAAACTCGTCGCTAAGGTTCCTAAGGGGTAGCCATACATTCTTGAATGCCTGACCACGAGTCAGTGTCAGATACAGACAGTTGGCCTTAGGCAATTCAAGTGCCTTCCTGTATAGCGCAACTATACAGGCATAGGTTTTGCCACTTCTCCGGGGGCATCTTGCGGATTTGAACCTTGCGGGGTCCATTACAAAGTCTTTTTGCTGAGTAAACAGCCGGTCAACCAATGCATCCACGGCGACAACAGCCTTACGCTTGTCATCGGCGGTCGACCTTTTGTGCAGGTCGGAGATTACATGGCTGGATAGAGACAATTAGGCTACTTCGGCGTAGGCGACCGAGGTTATTGGAAATAGCAAAGTACGGCCATCAAAAATAACAGTATAGTGGCCAGGAACAGAACCAAAAGAGATGGAGCAGTCGGTTCCCGCAACGTAGACCTGCTTTGAGTGGGGGAAAGCCCTTTCGAGCCGAATAATCTTGATATCTTTCATTACATCCTTCCGAGAAACATCATCACGGCAACAAGCATCGCCGGAAGCATTCCCGCAGCCGCTCCCCATATCCCGGACTTCCATTTGAGGACCGCTACTTCTTCCCTTAGCTTTGTTATCTGGTTGCATATGTTATTGTGGCCCTCTCGGCTCGCTGCCATTGACGCCAACACCAGCGCCCTGTACTCCAGCCATTGACCGTCGGATGTCATCTAGCAGAGCTTTCCTAAACGTCTCCGTTGACGCGGCCATAATCTTTTTTACCAGCTTGGGTGGCCGGTCGTTTTTCCGACACCATTGCCGGATTAGTTTCTCTGTCTTTGCGTTCACCGGGTTTTCTCCTTACTTCGTCTGGGGAGTAGATGCCACAGTAGCTGGAAGGTAGGTGGCGACAGTCTCGGGTCTTGAAAGTGTGCTTGAAAGTTCTACGCTCCGCTAGGAAGGCGTTTATCAGCATCCTGGCAATCCCCAAGCGACGGAAGGGTTGCTTGACGTATAAGTAGTGACAAACGGGTAAAGCGCCATTATCCTCTGCTACCAGGTACCCAAAGATTTGCTCGGGGTCCTCCGAATTGCAGGCCACCTTGCAGATAATACCTTTGCGGGCCAGTATTTGCTCGATGGTTTCCTTGACCACGGACCAGTACAGATTGGACGGCAAAGGACCAACCGACCGTGACGGTTTGTATGACTTTAGCCAAGAACTGTATAGGAACGGATAGTCCGCCTCAACCATGTCTCGAAGTATTGCGCTAGCCATTAGCCCTCGACCAACATCCTCGAGCATGCCAAGTGTATATCGTTTGACAGTTTGTCCTCTAGCTCTTCCAAACGTTTGGGACTTACGCTTCTGTTCCAGGCATGGCTTGGATTGAACTCGATAGATATATCGGAGCCATCCATTCCAAACAAAACGTTTACCGTGAGTATAGGTTCTAGTTTAGCCAAGAGCTTTCTCTCCTTGGAATACCTTCATCGAGTCGTTATTGTACAGCTGGGTACAAGCCTGGATGAAGTCTCGTTGCGCATTCTGCGGTAAGTTACTAAACCAGTCACAGATTGCAGATTGGCGCTCCTGGTGGGTCATCACCTTAGCCCGATTGGCCTGGTCTGTCTCGAATTTGCGCAACTCGCTGATAATCTTGGTCAAGGAGTTGGAAATCAGCGCTGCTTCCTTGGTAATGGCCGGATTATAGTCGGTTTGGCTTTTTTGGTCCTTGCGAACCAGCCTTAGTTGGTGTCTAAGCGTCAGAGCGGTCTCGTGGGCCAGTTCTTCGACCGACTGGTGCTCGGAATCCAGCTGCGGCCAGCAGATGTGCTGTTTCGAAGGTAAACAGGCGTCACAGCCCGCATCGTTCTTCAGCAAGTTGCTGCAAAGCCTGCAATACGGGTCATTCGCTCCAGCCATACTTACATTATACCACAGGTGTGGTTAAATTGCAACAGTATTATTACTAGGGGGGGGGGAGCGCAATTGGGGGGGGATAGAACCATTAAACCAATTACCAGCACTTGTTGGCCAATGCAGGTAAGTTGTCCCCCTTAGGCACCTAGTGTCTTTAAGGCAACTAGGGTGGTGGGTGGGCGACCTAAGTTTTAGTAAGCATAGCTATTCATTGAGGCTTACTAGGGTTATTGGTTACGTAAACAAATCTGTTACTAGAACGTATACCCTATCAGTAATATTGTTCTAGTTCTAGAGTGTTTCCTATGCTATATTCCCGTTTGAGATTAGTGGAACGTCTCAAACGTTTCACGCTTAGGGTGTCTATTTCTAAGATATACATATCTTTGTTTCTAGACACTGGGTGTATGTTCTATGATATAGGTTTGGACTTCGTCCGTTCTAGCTGTTCGTTCAAGGGGACATATGCTATATGTTCCCACTAAGGGCTATAAGTATATTATACCAAAAGGGCCAAAAGTTGTCAAGTGTATTATTATTTTTCTTAAAGCCCGGAATAATTCAAGGTATCTATAGAATGTGTACGCTAGCACACAGAATTAATACGAAAGATAACGTTATCGGATAGTTACCTGTAATTGTGTAAGCTAGCATACAATGTGGATATTCTTGGGTCAATTTGAGGAATAGAGTTAGTCACAGTACCGCCGTGTAAGTGCGGATATGCGCCTCGGGGGTACCGGGTGCCTATCTCACACCTACACCTACACGTAGGCAGTAGTGTGCACAGCAGTGGTATGACCACCATGGTGCATAGTGATATCGCATAGTTAGGCTACCAATGTGTGGCAAGAACAGCACACTGAACAAAGCCGGACGTCATTAGGGTTCCCTTGTGCTCAACCAGTCGATGGTCAGGACGCCCTACATATCAGTTTTCGGATACTTTACCCACATACCACGACATAAATGTCATAGTAAGTATATGTGTGCCATGTTGTCACACCCGGCCAACCACCATACTTTATGCCTAACACCATGAGGTCATTTAGGACCCACTGTGTCCAATTTGACACACTATGGTCGCTCGCAGGCAGCGTTGGCACAGGTGGTTTTCTTTTTATGTTCATTTCTCTGTTGACACCCTTTTGGTTATGGGTTATAGTTAAAACATGAACAACACTGAATTCTTTCTCTTTCATACAAACAACACGTTTAAGCAATACCTAGCCGCAATCAAGGTGCTGGCACGCGCTGATACAGTGCTAGAAATGCTAGCCGGTGTTGATACATGCATCCGGCCAGATGGTACGGTTTTCGAAATTGTTTGGAACACGGAAGGACAGCGATAATGCTAATAGTAGTCAAGGGGAACGCGCTACAAGCCATGAATTCCGCAAGCGAACATGGAGTAATTGGTGCTAGTGTATATGTAACAACAGGTTACTCCACAACATTGGAGGCAAAAACCGATTTGTCGGGCGAAGCCATAAACCAATGGTTAGATGAAGAACCAGGAGCAGTTGGTTACTTACTATTTTGCATGACGGAATCCATTTGACAACTAGTGGGCCTTAGGGTAAGGTATAGATATGAACAAACAACACAAAGCCGAGTTGGACGCGCTGGTCGCACGGATTGATGCAACACTTGACCGAGTTGAAACCTATGTAACTATTCTAGATAATTTGGTTAAATTGTATGCTAGCACACAGACGGACGAGAACAACAAAGGGTAAGATAAGACCATGAACAACATTTTCAAACAAATGAAAACACTCCAAGTCTCAACAGTACTGGCCACCGCATTTGCCACAGCGCACGGAATGGATGAAGTATGGTCGTCGCTACGCTTTGCCCGCCGTGCTATGGGCATTGATGCAACCAACTATCTTGATGGTTGCTACTTCACACGCTTTCACTCTAACATCAACTGCGACATAACCCACTCTAGTTTTTTGGACATTCAGGATATGGCAAACGAATACCTTGAGGGCGACCGATAATGTACACGAACCGAGGACCATACAAAGGTTGCGCAAATTACGAAACGTTTGTAATGTTGATCTGGCTGCGCTCCGAACTCGCCTCGGAAGTTATGGCCTGTGTGTCGGCTAGCCTACCATGTGACGCACCTATTTGTTTTTGCGCCGTATTGATACGGGAGCACGTAGACGGGGTGTCGCCAGGGCTTAGCGGGATTTGGGCTGAACTGCTCGACGCCGCCCTGGACGAGGTAGATTGGGAGGAAATAGCACAAGACTTTACCGACACGTATAGATTTAACGAGGAAAGATGACAATAGCAACTGCACTACTGGCTGTACTATTGCTTAGTATTTGCAACTATGTACAACCACGAGACTAAAACTTAACACACACCAAAAGAAAGCACAAAATGTCACAATTTATCTCGCTGTTTGGATATATCGCCCTTGTCGCAGGTTTCTGCACACTATTCGCCAGCCCTGTGCACGGGTTTTTCCTTGGTGCTGGTGGATACGGAGCACTAATGTTGGCCACCACACTGGACATGACAGCGGAGGAGCTTGCCAAACATGGAAGATAAAACCGTACTCTATCAACGTGTTTCGACCACAGACCAACACTTGGCCAATCAACAACCAGCCATCGACCGCTTGCTAAGTTACCATCAACTAACCGTGGATTATGTGTACCAGGAACAATGTTCGGCACATGGTAGGCGAGAACAATTTGACCAAATGATGCGAGATGCTCGAGCGGGTGGTTTTCGCACATTGGTAGTGTGGAGCCTTGACCGTTTTGGGCGTTCCATGCATGGGAACATGAGTGCTCTACTAGAGCTAGACGGGCTTGGCATACGTGTACTCTCATGCAAGGAAGAGTGGTTAGATACCGCAAGCCCCGTGCGTAGCCTGCTAATCGCCATCTTTTCCTGGCTTGGCGAGCAAGAATCAAATAGAATTAGTGAGCGCACTAAAGCCGGTATGGCCAGAGCACGAGGCGAGGGAAAGCGTATTGGTCGACCATTTCTCAAAATCGACACGGAAGAATTGCTTGCATTACGCGAAGCTGGGTGTACACTACCAGAGATAGCAGACGGTATAGGTATCTCATATAGCACCCTACGCCGCTATAGGAAACGTAACCCTAACGCATTCACGGAGCCTTATGAGGGAAAAGCTTACGAAAATGTACCCAGAATCGGCCAGGCTCGCACGAGCGAAGAGTAAACTAGCAGCCATTCAAATGTTTTGTCGCGAATGCATGGGTGGGGTGAACAAAGACGCCGTATCCTGTACAGAGCGGACTTGTTGGCTACACAAACATGCCTGGGGTAGAAAATGACCGAACCATATATAGTAGCAGGTAACCACAAGGTATACTTCCTTGACCCACACCCGGATATGTTTGACATTGAGACCATAGCTCAGTCTTTATCCGGCATCCGCAGGTTCACCAACCACACCAGCCGCCCTTATAGTGTGGCCGAACATAGTATTATGGTGGCACATCTGGTAGCAACATACGGCGGAGACTACACAGAGCAACTACAAGGGTTGCTACACGACTCAGCCGAGAGTATAATCAGCGATGTACCCACACCAATTAAACGGGTGTGCCCAAAACTAGAACAAATCGAGCGCATTGTGCGTAGGTGTATCTACGATAAGTATTACCTACCACACAAGGATAGCGAACTAGTCGAGCGTGCGGACAAAGAAGCCCTACAAATCGAAGTGTTAAACCTATTTCCAAAAGACCAACATGAATGGTTTGGTATGTATAATGCCGCACAAATCCTATACACCACGCCAGAATTTTCCACCTACACTAACTTTTTAAACCTATTTCGGGAGCTGCAACGCTACAGAAAGCTAACCAATGACCGCACTAAAATATGACGACGGGAAACCGCGCATTACCCTAATCCACCCAGCGTTTTTGCGCGCAATGGCCAAAGTGTTAACATTTGGCGCACTAAAATATGATGCGTGGAACTGGCTTAAAGGCATGGAGTGGAGCCGCCCTGCCGACAGCCTACACCGGCACTTTTTAGCGTGGCAGGAGCACGAGAGTATTGACGCCGAATCTGGCTGCCACCACTTGGCACAAGTAGCAGTCAACGCCATGTTTTTGTTTACGTATGAGACGTTTGGGCTTGGCACGGATGATAGGCCGACTACACCAAAAACGGAAACAGTGTCGTGCGCTGAGTGTAGCGGGGAACTATCACTGACACCTATCTCATGTGTGTGTAAACCAGATTACGGAAAGTTTGATGGTGATCACGATGAAAGCGCTTAAGCAGATTGTCAACACAGACCGCAGCTATCTGCTGGAGTTGTATACCGCGGAGTACGGCTGGTATATGCTCCCCTGTTGGCACGCTATTGATAACAGGTGTGCTTGCCCTAAAGGTGCCGACTGTACAGCCAAGGCTAAGCACCCAAGATTGTACAGTGGCCAAACCGGAGCCAGTAACGACCATAATCAAATTCTAGAATGGCACACACAGTTTCCTACATGTAATTGGGGAGTGGTGCACGATAAGTCGAACATGGTTGCCGTGGACAATGACCCGAGGAACGGCGGAAACGAAACTGTGTGGGACTTAGAAAAGAAATATGGTCCATTACCGCCGACAAAAACCCAACTAACAGGTGGTGGAGGTTGGCACAAACTGTATACACTTTCCGCTAAGTGTAGGCGTATTGTCTCCACGTTGGGTCCCGGAATTGACGTAAAACACCATGGGTATTCCATTATTGCGCCCAGTAACCATACAAGCGGTGGTTCATATCGTTGGGACATGGAGGCGCCCAGTTACCTGGTGGAGGCACCAGAATATTTGTACGCTCGCCCACAAAACACCAGTACCACGTTTAGCCAGTTGCGTGTTATCCCAGCCGGCGAACGAGACAACACACTAACATCCGTAGCAGGTTCTCTTCGTGGCCATGGCTGTGGGGCCGCGGAAATTTTAACCTCACTAACCGCAATCAACGAAGCCAGATGTACACCTGAACTACCAAAAGCCGACCTAGCTCGGATTGCCAACTCGGTTCAGCGATATCCGTCCAATGTAAAACCCAAGATTCAGTGGGGACGATTAAGCGAGGTGCCCGTGGAAACAGTTAAGTGGTTGTGGCCGTGCAGGATTCCTTTTGGTATGTTGACGGTTTTCGAAGGCGACCCGGGGCTAGGGAAATCGATGGTAACCATGGATTTAGTGGCACGTGTTACATCTGGTTCACCCATGCCATTCTCCGACGTGGTTCCTGTGGCGCCAATGAACGCCATGATTGTCAACTGCGAGGATGGCATGAGTAACACGGTGCGTCCTAGGCTGGAGGCAATGGGAGGCGACTGTGCTAGGGTTGTGTATGCAAAAACCAAGGTTACACCTATCGCATTTCCTGAAAACCTTGGAGAATTAGAAGCAGCCATTGTCGAGAACGAGGTAAAGCTGTTGGTTATCGACCCATGGACTGCATTCCTTGGCCAAGGCATCAACATGAACAATGATGCTAGCCTACGGGAAATCCTAACACCACTTTCTGCTATCGCCGAACGGACAAGTTGTGCTATTATCCTTGTTAGACACTTGAACAAGGACACCAAACAAAATTCCATGTACCGCGGCTCTGGCTCCATCGCTACCACGGCGGCCGCACGCTGCGGGATTGCTATTATCAAAGACCCCGAAGATGATACGGCTCGGTTGATTGCGGCTGTAAAGAACAACCTAGCTAAACCACAGCCTACCTCTCGTTTTGTGCTCACCGAAGGCGCTTGGCCGACAATTGACTGGACAGGTGAGGTTGAAACTACCGCGGACCAGGCGTACGCTGGTGGCGCAAACGTCGAAAAGCCCACGGTTTACGCAGCCAAATATATCAGCCATAACATCAATGAGACATATTCTTGCGTAAAAATCACAGCAGAAGTTGACACCGGGCCGCACGTGTTCTATGGTTATTGTAGTAGTCCGGCCGGTCTTAAACGAGTACACTTTGCACTGAAGGCTTTAGGCTGCAACAAGCCAAAACTAGACTGGCAAAACGGTATCTTTGAACTGAACGGACTAGGCGACCGGGAAGCAAAAGCAACGTTGAACTGGAACGCTAAGCATGAGAACTTCGAAATTGGTTACTTTTACGAAGTAGGCAAATGACGTACAAGCAACAACTTTCTGATGTGATTTTTACAGTTGGCGCAAACACCGACCGGAGGTTAATGAACCAATGGACTGACCTAATGTTTGATATGCGTATGAAGTTTGTGGAATATGCCCGCCGACACCCGGAAGCTTTTAAACTACACTTAGAATTAAAGGTTATCGATGAAATTATTGATTGAAATTATCCGCACCCTGTTTTTGAAAGCACCAAAGGTTCTGCCAAGCGCACCTAAAAGCCTGGCAGTAACCAGCACAGCGGTTGCTCGTAAGGAGTTATTGCTTGGAGCCTGCGAGGAAGGTTCCAACAATATGGGGCCCCACGTAAGAAAGTACTCTGGAACACAAGGCGTGTCCTGGTGTGCTTACTTCGTATCGTGGTGCTTTCGACAGGGTGCGGAGCTTTTGGGGGAACCACTAACCTTCAAGACCTCAGGCGGGGCCAAGAAGTTAGTGAAAAACATACTAGCGGCCGGGGGTAAAGAACTCGCCGGCCCAGAGATGGGGTGTGTAGTGTTGTGGCACAGAGGCAAAGCCAACAGTTGGCAAGGACACGTGGGTATTTGTGATGGACTTGGGGCTAATGGTAAGTTTTGGACCATTGAAGGTAACCGAGGTAACTTTCCTTCTAAGGTGGACAGATTCAGCCATGTAGTAGGCGAAGCCCAGCTGCTAAAGTTTGTGAGGGTGCCATGAGAGTAAGCCATAGCAGTCTAGACACGTTCGCTACTTGTCCACGACTATATCAATACAAATATATTGATAGATACGAACCACTACACGATACCATTGAACTGCGGTTTGGTTCCGCTTGGCATGCCGGCCAAGAAACCTACTGGAAAACTGGCAACGTAGCCAAAGCCTGTGAACGGTTCAACACACAACCAGTGAATGACGACGAGAAGCTACAGCTTGGTATGCTTATGGTTAAGTATGACGAGATGTACGGCCATAGAAAGTACACACCTATCCTAATCGAGGAGAAGCGTCGGGTAACCATGTTGGGCGCCGAGTTTGATTTGGTAATGGATTGTTTGGTAAAAAATGAAGACGACGAATATATCCTGATTGAACATAAAACTACTGGTACCAAAGACCTAGCCGACGGTGGTACATATCACCAACGCAGCCAGGTTAGCCCACAGCACGCCATATATTGCTTAGCCGCTCGGGAAATGGGTTACAACATTGCCGCTGTGTGCTATGACGTAACCAGAAGAATTCAGACCCGCCGGCACAAAGCAACCCCTGAACATTTGCGCAAGTATCGCAAATCCGACGGCCAGATATACATGGGACAGTTTGAGGAGGATGAAACGTTCCCGCAGTTCAAGGAACGCCTACAATTCACCATTAATACCGAGACAGATATATTCAAACAATTTTGGTTCGAGCCAACGGAAGAAACACTGGCAGCAGCTAGCCGAGACCTTGAAGGCTGGATACATGCAGTGGGTAACAGCCAATACCCAAAGAGTACTGGCAACTGCACCAAATACCGTAATAGATGTGAGTTCTGGACGGTCTGTCACGAGGGTAATACATTGTACGACAAAACATTATTCAAGGAGCGAACACGATGAAGCAGACAAAAACTGTCATTGAGGAAACTTGCTACACAATATCCGACCAGGATTTGGTGAACAGGTTTAACATTTCCGTAGACACTATGGCTGGTGTATTCGTAAAGCAATACCCCGGTTACATACTAGTTACCGTGCGAAAAACCTTTACCGAGCGAGTAAAAGAATGACCGAACCAACCAAAGTACCAGCAGTTTACGCGGCCCGAGCCGAGCTAAGAAAAGCCGTTGGCACCGTGGGCAAAGACAGCCGTAACACTAACCAAGGATGGCAGTTTCGCGGCATTGATGCCCTGCAAGCTGCCTTTCTCGCCGCACTTAATAGTAAAGGAAACCTTGACTTTGAAGTAAGCTATAAACTAATCCAAGCCGTGCCAAACGATAGCGGCAAGGGGTATAGCGCTTGGGTAGTTGGTAAGCTTACGTTTATCTCGTTGGAAGACGGTAGCCAGGTTAGCTTTACTGCTGTTGGCCACGGTACCGACCCGGGCGACAAGGCGACAAACAAAGCAATGAGTGCAGCTCTTAAATATCTATTAGGACATGGACTAGGTATTCCTGTCATCGGGTTGTCCGACGACGGGGACAAAGAATCACCAGTTGCGTTAGTGAATGGAGCGAAGTAATGGCAAGCAAAGAACCAATCGTAGATATGGAACTAATAAAAACCCGAACCGTGTGTGATGACGAGTGCGCCCTGTTGGTATTCAAGGTACTCACAGGCGAACGTAAAGGCGATGAAGTAACCTTCTTTAGCCCGCTGTCTGGGAGCGTACCGCAGCAAGTACGCCTGGCCCGTGCTGTGAATGCGTGCGGAGTTGGAAAGGACTGGGACCTGAAAGAAGTGGAGCAACCCGGTATGGTGAACTCGGAAGAAATTTTGGGTCTCGCGCCGGGTAAGGTGGTTAGCGGTTTTGTTTCTTGGGATGAACGCCGTAACCAATGGCAGGCTAGCTACATTCTTAGCGGAAAGAAGTAACATGGAAACACGATTAGTCAAGGCTGGCATGGAAGTGCTAGAAGAATGCAAGCGCTGGCCGTGGAAACCAGACCAGGTTAAACTGTTGGCGCGTATGCTTAGCGTGTTCGCCAATGAATTGGAATCAAGATGGAACTTGAACCAGCCGAATCTTTCTGGGACCGAGTAACCGAAGTAGACCTGGAACCACTACCTCCGCTGAATTCGGAGGAGTGGCCTAGGCTTTTCGCGGAACTACATGAACAGCTCGCAAAGAAAGCGTCGGGCAAGTGACTGGAGTATGTCGTGCAGAGCTTGTGGCTTTGACGAGAACGCGTCTGTATCTGAACCATGGACAGTGGTGCTAGAAGTTAGTGCACCCAGCCAAAACCAGATACACGGCAACACCAAACGCGATACCGGGTTTAAATACCGCGCTTTCAAGAATAGCTTCCGGAAAATGCTAGTGCGCAACGCCGGCCATATACCTCCTGCCAAGAACCGTAGGAGGGTATGGCTGGTGCGGCAATGGGCGCTTGGTAAGCGAGCCTACGATAAAGGCAACCTAGTTGGTGGATGTAAAGCATTAATTGACTGTTTACGTGAAGCGAGGCTTTTAATTGATGACACAGACCAATATGTTGAGATACACTATAGACAGGAACCATCCCCAACTGGTAAGGACAGAGTCCAGTTAACCTTTGAGGAATTTATTGATGGATGACTGGCAGAAAGAAGAAGAGGATATGATGAACGTTCACCAATGGCTTACCGAAACAACCAACCTGGAAACAGCCCGGGTTGAGATAGACAAGGCTGTATCGGAGCACAAACTACCGCTTCTAACATTCAACAGGTCATTGTCTACCAGCAAGTATAACATGCAGTCTGCTACACTGCTTATGAAGCGTTGGTGCAGTAAAAACAACTGGTACCTAATCGGCAAGCCAAAGAAGTTTCACGCTATGGGTTTGTGGGTAGGTACCTTTATTGAGAAGGTGTAGGTATGATAGACGACGAACTATTTGATGCTCAAATGGAGTGTGATGCCTGGCGGGCTGCCGCGGAAGCTTGGCAAACTGTCGCCGACACGGCGGAATGTTATGCGAAGTACGACAAACTATACGACCGAGCTATGCGACTAACAGAAATCGCCCGGACATTAGACAGCCAGAGGTAACCGTATGGCCATATCCCACTGCGTAATTCCAGATACACAAATAAAACCGGGTGTGCGCACTGACCACCTAGATTGGATTAGTGGTTTTATTAGGCAACACAGACCAGGTGTTATTGTACAGCTGGGAGACTGGTACGATATGGTCTCTCTTAACAGCTACGAACGAGGCAAGAAGGCAGCCGAAGGCAGGCGAGTAGACAAAGATATCAACGCTGGCAACACAGCACTATTCCGCTTAATGAAACACTGGCCCCGGAGTTACTCTCCTAGGCTGGTGTTTTTGCTTGGGAACCATGAATATCGGATTTCCCGATATTTGCAGGATTACCCAGAGCTGGAAGGCACAATTGGTTACCACCAGTTTGCTTTTGCGCAGCGTGGCTGGCAGGTAGTGCCTTTCCTGCAACCAATAAAAATAGACGGAGTGCTTTATTGCCACTATTTCTGTCGCAACGCCGATGGCAAGGTGCTACAGTCCAAGAGTGGACAGGCTAGCGCTAAGGCTCAAGTACAGCGGGAGCATATGTCGTGCACCTCTGGTCATAAGCAAGGCTACGACCACCATATACACGAGGTATTCGGCGGACGACACCACGGAATTATTGCGGGCAGCTGTTATTTACACAAAGAGAACTACCTTACCGCACAGGGTAACGACCACTGGAACGGTATTGTATACAAGCAAGGCGTCAAGAACGGAGATTATCAAGAGCTTAGTTTTATTTCACTAGACCAGTTAAAAAGGGACTTCGGATGAAAACACCTATTCTAGCCTGCGAAACTTGCGACTGCGCAACACGGCACACCTTCCACGGACAACACGCGGAGGAGTATGTTTCCTTGAGTGTTACTGGTACCAAGGGAAACTTCTCTAAACGCGAAACCAAATCGGAACAATACAAACAAACGTATACCTGCCAGAAGTGTAACACTAGACGGGTATGGGGATGCACAGCACTGCCACAGGAAATGGACGCATAATGATTGAACTTACAAGATATCCCGAGGATGAAGTATTGGAATTAGGGCGCGACTCAGACCCCATGGTTGAGAGCGTTGTTACTTGGGCCAAGAACGCCAACGAGTGGATTGAAGGGGCCAAGGCCGACCTACTTAAGATGCAAAAGCTCCTACAAAGCAG
>Ga0100403_1000459_pt1 | contig 40379 bp, 34 predicted proteins | sample CryGeymet201501t_FD_83663 | JGI IMG/M metagenome (GOLD analysis project Ga0100403, IMG submission 83663) | Groundwater microbial communities from Crystal Geyser aquifers in Utah, USA - Crystal Geyser metaG 2015-01t | ecosystem: Environmental > Aquatic > Deep subsurface > Groundwater | place... | reverse complement strand
ATGGACCTTTGGACACGTGAGGCAAGGCTTTTTAAATACGGTTCTGGAACAGGAACTAATTTTTCAAATCTTCGTGGCAATGGCGAGAAGCTCTCTGGTGGAGGAGAGTCATCAGGCTTAATGAGCTTCTTGAAAATTGGCGATCGCGCAGCCGGTGCGATTAAATCGGGGGGAACAACCAGAAGAGCGGCCAAGATGGTTTGTCTCGACTTGGATCACCCAGACATCGAAGAATTTATTAATTGGAAAGTGAAAGAAGAGCGCAAAGTTGCGGCGCTTGTGACCGGTTCAAAAATCATTAAGCAGAGATTGAGCGAAATTTTTGCTTCTCTCAATACCATGAAAGGCGAAGAAGCTTATCTGCCTAAGAAAAATCTTGCGCTGAAAAAAGCGATTGCTCAGGCCAATCTTGATCAAGTGCCGATGAATTATATTTATCGCGTGATTGAACTCGCTAAGCAAGGCGTGACAGAAATCCAATTTGAAGTTTACGACACCGATTGGAACTCTGAAGCTTACGAAACAGTTTCGGGACAAAACTCAAACAATTCGATTCGTATTCCTAATAAATTTTTTAAAGCGCTTGATGACAATTCTGATTGGGAACTCAAGTGGAGAACTAACGGCCAAGTCAGCAAAAAAATTCCAGCCAAAGATTTGTGGAATCAAATCTGTGAAGCCGCTTGGAATTGTGCCGATCCTGGTTTGCAATATGATACGACGATCAACGAGTGGCATACCTGTCCAGTTGATGGAAAGATCAATGCTTCAAACCCTTGTTCAGAATATATGTTCTTGGACAACACCGCTTGTAATCTCGCTTCAATCAACCTGCTTAAATTTGTCGATCCTGTGACTCAAATGTTTAACGTTGATCAGTTCATTCATGCATGTGAAGTTTGGACAACGGTACTCGAAATATCAGTTCTTATGGCGCAATTTCCTTCTCAAGAAATTGCGGAGCGTTCTTACCTTTATAGAACGCTCGGCCTAGGTTACGCCAATATTGGCGCAACCTTAATGGTGATGGGAATTCCTTACGACTCAGATAAAGGACGTAATATCGCAGGAGCGATTGCTTCCATCATGGGTGGTGTGGCCTATAAAACTTCGGCCTTAATGGCGAAAGAGCACGGCGCTTTTGATCGCTATGAAGCAAACAAAGAAGCGATGTTAAAAGTGATTAAGAATCATCGCGAAGCGGCCATGAACGGAACAGACTATACTGATCTTTCTGTCACGCCTGTGGGACTCGATAAAAAGCATCTCGATGCTTACCTTGTGACAGCTGCTCAAAAAGCCTGGGACGAGGCTTATAAGCTCGGTCAAAAACACGGCTATCGTAATGCTCAAACCACAGTGATCGCTCCAACTGGAACGATTGGTTTGGTGATGGATTGTGATACCACGGGAATTGAGCCGGATTTTGCGCTAGTGAAATTTAAAAAGCTCGCGGGTGGGGGATACTTCAAAATTATCAACCAAGCAGTTCCAAGTGCGCTTCGCAATCTCGGTTACAAGCCAAAGCAAATTGAAGAAATCATCAACTATGCTGTTGGTTATGGTTCACTCAAAGGCTGTCCGGGAATTAATAACGAAACATTAAAAGCCAAAGGTTTAACAGACGATCAAATTGCCAAAGTTGAATCCTCCCTAGAGAGTGCTTTTGATATTTCTTTCTCGTTCTCTCCGTTTATGTTGGGTGAGAAATGGGTTAAAGAAAAATTCAATAAAAACGATGCCGACTTAAATGATCCGAACCTCAATATTTTAAAACTATTGGGCTTCAGTGATGAAGAAATTCGTCTCGCTAACGATCATATCTGTGGCACGATGACTGTTGAAGGCGCGCCTCATTTAAAAGAAAAAGATCTTGCCGTTTTTGATTGCGCCAACAAGTGCGGTCGCTATGGAACAAGACTTATTTCTGTCGAAGGGCATATCAGAATGATGGCGGCAGTTCAGCCGTACATCTCAGGTGCTATTTCTAAAACTATTAACATGGCCCAAGAAGCCACCATCAACGACGTCTCAAAAGCTTATCGCTTATCTTGGGAATTGATGTTGAAAGCAAACGCTCTCTATCGTGATGGTTCGAAACTTTCTCAACCACTCAACTCAACTGCCTTTGAAGAATTGGCGTTGATGGACATGGCAGAAACTCCAAAAACAGAACAGATCCAACAAGTCGCTCAGAAGATCGTTGAAAAAGTCGTCTTCCGCGATCGTGGCGCACGCAAAATGTTGCCGAATCGTCGTATGGGTTACACTCAAAAAGCATCTATTGGTGGACACAAAGTTTACCTTCGAACAGGAGAGTATGATAACGGCGCACTCGGTGAAATCTTCATTGATATGCACAAAGAAGGCGCAGCTTATCGCTCACTGATGAACTGCTTTTCAATCGCCATCTCACTCGGTCTTCAATACGGTGTTCCTCTCGAAGAGTTTGTTGACGCGTTCACGTTCACTCGTTTTGAACCTAACGGCGTGGTCACAGGTCACGACAACATCAAAATGTCGACATCGGTTATTGACTATATCTTCCGCGACGTCGGAATGAAGTATCTCAATCGTTATGATCTCGTGCATGTTAAGCCTGAAGATTTGAAGTCGAGCGCTGTGCATGGAGAAGATGCTCACGAAGAACCGCTCCTTGCTATGATGGATGAAACCGTGACACACTCGGATGGTTCTACCTCTGTCCAGAAAGTTTATTCGAAAGAAGCAAACTCGAAAATGGAATCAGTTCAAAGAAGAATGCAGCAAGCGCGCATGAAAGGTTACGAAGGCGATGCCTGTCCTTCTTGCCAGTCAATGACGATGCTAAGAAACGGTTCATGCCTCAAGTGTGATACTTGTGGCGAAACAACAGGATGCTCATAATGAAAATCGTGATTTTTTGTACGCTCACTTTATTAGTTATTTTGAGTGTGAGCTGTTCAAACCAAGCGACTCAAAACGCCAAGTCTGAAATCCAAGCTGTCGATAAAAAAGTCCAAAAGCGCGAGGGCTATTGCTCTCCGCTGGACAAGATGATGAATAATAAGTGCAAGCAAGAAGAAGACGAATAGCTCCTTACCTTGCACTGTTATTCGCTCTTTTTTTCTGGTCCACTCTGGCCAGCGCATCTCTTCGGTTAAAAAACCTCGATGTCTTTATGTTGACGGGTATTGCTTTGCTGATCGGCTCAGTGTGGGGCATGTGGCGACTTCATAAATTTAAATTTGATCTCCGCTCATTGCTCTTAGGAATCTATGGCATTGTCGGTTTCCATCTCTTCTACTTTTTAGGCCTTCGAAACGCACCGGTCTTCGAGGCCAATCTGATTAATTATTTGTGGCCTCTTCTTATCGTAGTCCTAGCTCCACTGATCACAAAACAAAAACAAAACTTAAAAAGTTTTCTCTTCATCACCTGTGGATTTATTGGTCTGTTGATCGCATTAGAAGTATTCACCAAATCGCAATTGCAAATCGAGCGCGGCCATCTCTACAGCTTACTGGGCGCCATTGTTTGGTCGACCTACTCACTACTTCTTCCCAAATCAAAACACTCCGCTTGGGACAACTCCATCACGTGTTTTTTATCAGGCGTGATTTGTCTCTCCATCGTAGCGATCAATCACTCTTGGTCATTGCCCACCATTGATCAATGGCCATGGCTCATCTACGTCGGACTCTGTCCGCTTGGTCTGTCTTTTTATTTGTGGGAATTCGGCGCACGCAAGGTAAGTGCATCTCACTTGGGGAATCTCTCTTACCTGACTCCATTATTTTCCATGTTCTTCTTAAGTCTCGCTGCCAAGAGTACACCCAGTCTTTCCTTCTGGATTGGCTTTGGGATTGTCGTTTTGTCGAGTTTTCTTTCGACGAGATGGAAGAGGCTTCGCTTTAAAAAAGGATAAAAATATTTTTTATTTCAAATTCTTCTTCGGGGAAATTATCAAATGTTCTTTTAAACGAGATTGATAGGGTTCTATTTGTGTCACTATTCAATTCCATAAGCAAATTGACGAGTTCCATCTTAGTTAGTCCAACATTTACTTCAGTCTTATTACTGTCGATCCAAAGACCGTTTAGATATTGATTGTCAGTATAGATTCGGAGCCCATTATTTAGAATTTGAATATTCTTTATTGTTATTTCGAATTTGCGACCATTGCCTTGTTCGTACCATATGTTTTTTGCATGTAAAGAAGTGCACAAAAGAAAAAGTAAAAGAATGAGTCTCATGAATATCCCCTAAGCATTTAATTAGATTAACTTTCTAACTGTTAGACAATCTATTGTAAAAATTTATATTTAAAATTAAGTTTGATGATGGACATGTCTAGGTACAGATCGAATTAAGCAGACAAGTTGATGAAACAATTCTAATAAGTAAAAAACGAACACCCTTTCTTTCGCATTGCTTAAGTCAATTGGTGTTGGAACTTTTTGGAAAGTCAATTGGTGTTGGAACTTTTTGGAATTTTTCAGTTTAACCATTACCTTCTTTAGATTCTGTAACGGCAATTTTTAGTTTTCTCATAAACTCTGTTTTTTGAGCAGGCGAGAGTGCTTTGTTAATGGCTGCCTCGAAATCCTTTTGCTTTTTCTGATAAAGATTAACAAACATTTCGACATAGTAGTGAGTTTCGTCAAGTTTGTTATATTGCTCGAATATACCGAGGACTTCAGTAAGTTGGGCAACCGAGAAATCTTTTTCAAGATTTTTTGAGGCCGTAGTTAAAAGTTCATAAATTCGGCGCTTATTTAATTTTGTTGTTTGGGCCATTTCTTTTTGAATTTCAGCAACCACTTGTTGATTGTTCAGTAGTGATTCGCGTGAAACAGGTTGCACTGCTTTCTCATTTTGGCCTTTAGCACTTTTTCCATAACTCAAATGTGTAAATGCTAAAGTAAGAATAAGTATATATGTTTTCATAATAACCCTTTATTTTACGTAAATGCCGATCAGTTTTCTATTGAGGTATTCGTTGATAGGTGATGTCGATTTGAAATCACTGAGGTACTCATTTTCACCAGCTTTAACTTCAACGTGTCCGCTTGGACCTCTGGTGTAAACGAGTACGGCGCCGATCGGAGCATCTCTGGCGGTTAATGTGGCATTAGAGGGATCATCCATGAGGTTTTTAAATCCCATTCTCTTTAAGTCGCCACCTGCATCTCGAGCATGACGTGTTCCTGGATAGGTTTTTGTAAAGCCACCCCCGAGCCAACCCCACTTAACGTAGCGAAAGCATTTACCAGTCGATCCAGCCTTTCGATTCGTTTTACAACCCGAACTGGTACAAAGTTTGGTTAAGTTTCTTCGAAGTCGTGCGATCATATTCGCCACTTGTGTAGATTCTGAATAGCTTTTATATTGTTCTTTAAGTTTTGCGGGAGAAGTTGCTGCCAAAAAAATCATTTCAACTGATTCACTCAGATCATCGAGATTATTATTGGCAAAAGTATAGTCAAAATTTCCGAGACAAGTATTGATGTCTTTCTCTTGAGTGTTGAGTAGGAGTTCTTGACAACCTTTGAGCTGAGGTTTACTCGCACACTGCTCTTCAATGTCTGACATAAAATCGAGATACTTCTCTCTAAGAGAAACATCTTTTTGAAGAAGGCTAAAGTCATCTTGGTTCAACTCTCTTTTCTGCCCAGAGTAGCTTGGATCAACATCTCGCAAAGCCTTGATATAGACATCATGAAGTTGCTTCCATTCGTTGTAGTTTCCAAGATTTTCAATGGCAAAAGCAGAGAGGTTTAAGCTGGCCAAAAGTAGTACTATTATCTTTTTCATTACACTCCCAAATTGGTCAATTCTTGACTACTCAAGTATAACGAATTTTTGGATTATTTTCTGCCTATAACATTTTTCCTATTCCGGAGTATGATACCCAGGTATTGTTAATGAATATTTGTTGAAATAGGGATTATTGCTATGGAATCATTCTTAAAATTCGCTACTTTTGGACTCGCCATAGAGGTTATCTTCACGGCCATCGTCGATAATCTTGAGCGCTATAGAATGAATCAAAAAATTGATTGGTCACTAAAGGGGCATAGTTATATTTGGATGATACCCATTTATGGCAGTATTGCCTTCATTGCACCTCTTGTGATTGTTCCCCTACAGGGATTCCATCTTTTGATCAGACTTTTTCTTTTTGCTCTCATGATTTTGTTGGTTGAATACGTAACAGGCTGGATCATACGAAAATTGACCGGCCGATGTCCGTGGCATTACGAGTCCGGATGGCATGTCCATAATCTCATTCGAATTGACTACATCCCGTTATGGATGTTCTTTTCTTGGATGGTAGAGTGGCTTTATTTTAAATATTAGGATTTTGATCCCATCTCAATTTGTGATTGCATGTAGCGTTCAACCCCAATTTTTGAAATGAGGCCTTGTTGTGTTTCAAGCCAATCAATATGTTCTTCTTCGCTTTCAAGAATGTCAGCAAAGAGATCACGAGATACAAAATCTCTAACAGATTCTGCATAGACGATGCAATCTTTTAAGTAGGGAACAGCTGCATTTTCTACAGAGAGGTCTGCCTTTATGATTTCTTCGATATTGGTTCCAATAGTTACTTTATCGAGTTTTTGAACGTTTGGAATACCCTCTAAAAAGAGGATGCGTTTAATGATTTGATCAGCATGTTTCATTTCATCAATTGAAGCTTTATATTCAAGTGAACCAATTTTATCGAGGCCCCAGTCTTGAAGCATGCGTGCATGGAGAAAATATTGATTGATGGCGGTAAGCTCTCTTGTAAGAACACCATTTAACATTTCAATAACTTTTGCGTCACCTTTCATTCATCTCTCCTCATAATTTTTTTGTTTGATGCTACTTAGTGCGAGAGAATAGGTCAATTTACTCTGACTTCGAATTCATTTTGTTTTGAATATTTTCGACAGCGTCTAAGATGCAGATTCCGCAATCGCTACCAACTCCGAGTCGCTTAAGGACTTCCTGAGTGGGTAAGCCCTTGTTGAGTAAGTCCTGGATTTTTTCTTCGGTAATACCTTTGCAAAGACAAATAATCATAATTGTTTGGTCCTTCAAACTAATATACTGATAGTCAAATTATTATAAATTAAAAGTTAGCCATGTCAAACAATCATTTCTCATGTCATACAAGTAACTAAATAAGGAAAAAACAATGGTTAAGTTGATGTTATTACTGACTTTTATCTTAGGTGTTCAAACTCTTTATGCCGCTTCCGTAGAAGAGCTCTCTCAAAGGCTCGATATTTTAACTGATGAAGTGCTTGGACTGAAACAATCAACACAGACTTCAAAAACAACTTTTGGTGGCTATGGTGAATTTGTCTATATCAATAAAAGTTCACAGGACGAAAGTAAAAACAAAGTAGCAAATGGAACTAATCCCAAAGTCGATGCTCAACGTTTTATCCTTTATGTAGGCCATGATTTTTCTCAGAAGTGGAAATTGAGTAGTGAAATTGAAATAGAGCATGCGAACGAAATTTTTTTGGAACAAGGATCACTTGATTATCATCATTCAAATGCAATAAATGCTCAAGCGGGATTGCTCTTAGTACCGGTAGGTCTTATTAATCTTTATCATGAACCTACAACTTTTCTCGGTGTGAATCGCCCTGAGATTGATAGTAAATTATTACCGACAACTTGGAGGGAAATGGGACTGTCTTTTTTTGGAGAACTTAATGGATTTAGTTATCGTTTTTCACTCATGGATGGCTTGCTCGCAAGTGGATTTTCGAATGATGGAGTGAGATCAGGTAGACAAAAAGGAAGTCAAGCCGAGGCAAGAGATCTTGCCTGGATAACTCGACTTGATTACAACTTTTTCGGTCATACAGTATTAGGTGGCACTACTTATATTGGTAAAGCTGGTGGAGTCGCAACTGATGTTTCTCATAAAGTTTATGATATTCATTTTGACACTAAATACTCTGGTCTTTATTTAAGAGGGGTTTATACAGTCGTAAAATTAGGCAATGTCGAACAGTTGAATATTGAAAAGTCTAAGACAGGAAGCAATTCAATTGCTTCTCAAATGAACGGCTTCTACGCTAATTTGGGCTACAATGTACTAAGATCGACTTCCGATTCAGAACTCATTCCTTTTATTCAGTATGAGTCCTACGATTCTCAAAATAAAGTTGGATCTAGCTATACGAAAGACATGAGCAAGGTGCGTACAAATATGACTTTTGGACTTTCTTATAAACCACTGAGCAATATTGTTTTTAAAGCTGATTATGTTAAGTCAAAAAACAAGACAAAAACCGGAGTAGACTCCTGGAACCTAGGAATGGGATGGAATTTTTAATTCAGGTCTTTTTCCTTCTTTTCTTTTCATCTGTTCAGGCCGGAGATATCGCCGGTCTGAACTTCTTTAAACAAAATCCTCAGTGTCATTTTGAAAAGAATTATTTATCTCTCTCTAAGGAGCGAGCGGCTGAATTAGAATCAAACAGAGTTATTCAACGATATGACATCATTTGCGGGAAATTGAAGAATGTGGGGTATCTGCTAGACGATAAAATCAGAACTCACTTTCAGAATCTTTTCATCATCCTTGCAGAAAATGAGATCATTGATGTAGAAGTTCTTCAATTCTCAGAGCCGCAACAATACTCAGCTCCTAAGAAATGGCTTGAGCATTTCTACATTAATAAGAGAATAGGTCAACTTAAAGTAGATACAATTTCAGGAGCTACATTAACGACGTAATCATATAGGAGAATATTTAAGAAGTTATTGGAGTTGAATAAATGATTACTGCTAACGAAAAAAAAGCGATCCTCTTGAGCTTTTTCTTGGCGGCAGCATCTGGGTTTTTAATCTATATTTTTGATAATTTTTTTCAACTAGATTTTGAATGGGGAAGAACTTCACATCCTGCTCTAAATTATATGAAAGGATTGCATTACCTCGCGACACCGCTTGTTTTAGTTTCCTTCGGCTTTATTATAAAAGATCATATCAAAAGGAAAGTTCGTCATTTTAAGAAAGAATCGCGTAGAGTAACAGGGGTGATCATTTTGATCGGCTTAATTCTTCTGTGTGTATCTGGACAAGCTCTTCTGTTTATCACAAATGAAGATCTTTTAAAGATCAATCAGTATGTACATCGAGTTACAGGACTGATTACTTTATTTTCACTAATTTTTCATTTGAAGTCTAGAAACGTCGATCAACCATGAATCGTTTCATGATTTCACGGATCGGAATGGCGTAACTCAATTGATCCCAAATCATGGCGTCTTGGTAGTTAATACTTCCGATATTGATTTGGTGATTCTTGCGAAGTCGTCCACCGAAGATCAATCCAACCAATTCTCCAGAGTCGCGATCTATGACAGCGGCCCCTGAATCACCAGGTGAAGTATCACAGGTGAGAGGAATGGCCCAAACATTATAGGCGAGCCCAGGTGAAGTTCCCGGAGGAGGCATGAAGCGCATTTCGTTGTTAGAAACAACGGTGCATTCACTTGAGCTATCGATAGTCATACTTAAATTAGGATTGAGAGTGGTACCAAATCCTGCCGTCGCCACACGTTCAGTAAAGCGTGGAAGATTTCTCCGATTATTCAATCGATATCCTTCTAGGTGATAAAGTGATTGATCATCAATCTCTATGATTGCTGCATCGACGTCGCGATCACTCCAAAGAATTTTGCGACAAGAAACGCTCTCTGATTGATTCCAAATTTGAATAGTGAGATTGCGACATTCTCTTCCTCGTACCACATGCGAATTTGTGAGCATCAGTCCTCGTCCGAGATAGATGCCTGTGCCATGACCTTTGCGTGTATCGATTTTAGCTGTATGGAGAATAAGTTTTTGAATAGAGCTAGGTTGCTGATTGAAATACTCTTGAGTGACAAATTGGCGTGACCAATCCTGACCAATCCAGAAGACACCACTATCACTTGAGGGAGCAGATTCCGCATCTCGATTGTTTCCACAACTCGCAAGCCAGATGAGACCAATCCCAATTAATAAAAGCGATTTTATTTTCATGGGCCAGTCATAGCATGCTTATGGACATTCAAAGCTTATGTTGCATGGCGTTTGTAGATTTTACGTTTGCATCGAGATTTTTCTTACAGATATCTTAGAATAATTTGTAAATTCAGGTACTTATTCATTGTAAAGATGTTGGCCTGATTTTAAATAGCGCAGACTAATAATATCAAAGATAAAAAGGTCTTTATTATTATTAATCTCATTCTGATACTGATAATTCTTATGTTGTTGCGGATTCTTCTTTTTCATTTCAGCAATTTCTCTTGCAATCTTTTCTCTGATTGAATTAAGAACTTTGATATCAATCTTGTTTTTTTCAGTGGAGACTTCTGTTCGTTTTTGCGCCAACAGTTTACTAGGTGAAGACTCGATATTCGGTTGTGGTATGGTGGCAATTCGACTGTCTGTCGGTTTGACTTTTGTAAAAGTATTACTGAGCAATTTATTATTGGCCTTTGTCACTGCACTCTCGAGTTTTCCAAAGGGAACCGATGGTTTATTATTTTTTGCTAAGTTACTATTAATTGATTTCTTGAGTTGTTGGTTGACCAATTGAACCTTTGGACCAATGAGCATGACATTTTTTTTAAAGGCATCTTCTTTTTTATCAACGCCGTAAAAGGTTGAGTCAGCCATTCCTTTAAAGTTCTTTAGGAATGTATTATAAAAGTTGTTAGGATCAGATTTGATGGGAACAACGTCCATTTGCTTACATGTTTTTTTTTGGCGACATTGACAGTTTGGATCTAACTGAAAATCAAAACGACCAGATTTCCCCACGCAGTCTTCGGCATAGGCATCTAGAGTAAATGAAGTAATCATCAAATGAATAAAAGAAAACCGATACATTGATTTCTTTTTTATGACCTCTGAAGTTTTAATACCGAGAGATTGTTTTACATCTTTTAAAAGGTCAGTGTCTTGGATAGATAATTGATCTTTTGCTTGGGTTTCAATTGTTGTTGCAAAGTCTTTTAATTCAGTAATAGTCATTTCAGAGAGTTTTTTAGGAGCTGTAATTCCATATTTTTCGGCCATTTTTCCAAGTTGATCTAGCTTATTGAGCAATGTCGTAGCAAACGTATTTCCCATTTCAAGTTTTCCCCGCAATTGCTGAGAAAGACTTTTGAGATCTTTGATGCGATTAAGATAAATTTCGGAAGCTTTTTTGAGCTTCTGTGAAGCTAACATGGCGATACCTGCATTGGCCAAAAAGAGGGCACTGCGTGTTCCACCAAGTTTTAAAAAACTTTTTGCGCCTGGAAAGTAGCTTTTGTAAATGAGAGCGACAAATGCCGAAGTCACAAGACCACCGACAACGATACCTAATTTATCAATGTCACCGGCGTAATCCAATTGTTTTTCATTACCAGCATAAGCTGGTGCAATGACCAGGTTCATTAAGTCTCTTAGCTCAAAAGGTTCTTTTACTTCGTTTTTGGACCAACCTTTGCAAAGACCACCATCAAGCACATAAGTTTCAAGCAGAGCTGCTCCGCCAGCAGCCGCAAATCCAAATGAAGCGATTTTAGCATTCTCTGCTTTTTTCTCAATTGCTTCAAATCCCTCTTCAAGTAACTCTAATTGAGCATCCATGAAGTCAAGTTGTGATCTGACAAATCCAACTCCATTTTTTAAATTTTCTCTTAAACTTTTATTTTCACTAATGTCGACAGTTTCAAGTCTTTTCATAGTGACCATCATACCGGCCTTGAATTTTTTCCAACTGGTGAGTTCTTTGATGAGGTAGTATGCGGCAGTTGCCGTATAGATTTTCACAGATGTCTGATCGATGCAAAGATAGGCCATGAGAGGGCCGATGATTGTCGCTGCCATCAACGAAAAGAGGGAAAGTCCCATTCCTGGTATAAATTCATTTTTTGCGGCATTGGTGAGAATTCTTTTTTCTTCTTCAATTCGCTTCATGAGTTTTGCTTTCTCTTTTGCGATATCGTCCTTGATATTTTGAACTTGCTCTTGAGCTTGTTCCTTTACATCTTCAACTTTATTTTCAAGTTCATCTTTTTTCTCATCGACCTGCGCCTCGAGTTCTTCTTTCTTATCTTCTAGGTTTTCAGTTTTAATGGCCGCTTCTACTTCTTTTAAGTTCTCTTCGAGCTCTTCTTTTTTATCACCTAACTTGATTTCAAGATCATTGAGAGTTTGTTGTTCAGTAGGTGTGAGATCTAAGGCGTACAGCTCTTGAAAGGGAGCAATGAAACAGGTCACCGAAAAGATAATAAGGAATAGGGAAGTTAAGATTTTTTTCAAATGAAACCTCTTAAATAAACTCTTATTATTCTAATATAAGAATAGAGATTTATTGAAAAATAAGCATGAAATATATTTTATTTAATTTCTTTTCTTTTGATTTTTCTTTGATCTTATTTGGGATTCTTCGTGACGCCTTTTATCTTCCTCTGTGACTAATTTAAGAGGTGTAACGCTAGTTGGTCTTCCTATGTCATCAAGGGCCACAAAGGTGAGGTAAGCTGTTGTGGTATGGCGTTCTTCACCTGTTTTAGGATTGTGAGACAAAACCTTGACGCCAATAACCATAGAGCTTTTTCCCGTATAATTGACCCTCCCCATGATCTTCACATGGTCGCCAATTTTTATAGGCGCTAGAAAAGAAATATCATCAATATGGACGGTCACTGCATTTTTACCTGAATGTCTTTGCGCCACCATTGCGGCACACATATCAACCCAACTCATAACCACGCCCCCAAAAATTGTTCCGTTGGGATTGGCATCGTTAGGCATCACAAGCATGTTCATGACAACTTCTGATTCATCTGGAGTTCTGCTTTCTACTTTATTCATGAAAGTCCTCGTTCTTTTAAATTGAGCATTAATGTGGTCATTGCAAGACCAATAAATTGTACCACGGCCATACTTGCGCCTGCTGGAAGTTCAAGAAGATTGGCGAGATAAAGACCAATGATGGAAGTGACTACAGCAAATATCAGAGAGTTTCTGTAAGTTGATTTGATGTCTTTTGAAATCTTAAGCGCAAAGTGCCCTGGTATTAGGAGAAAGGCTTGAATGAGGACAATTCCAACGAGCTTTAAACCAGAAACGATGATTAACGTTTGTAGTAAATAGAAAAGATAATGCCAACGCTTGATCGGATGTCCTGCCACCTGTGCACCTTCCGGATCATAGGCCCAGAAACTCCATTTCTTCCACAATAGTTTAATGGTAACTAAAGACAGAATAGTGGGAATAGAGGCAATCATGAGATCTTCGGGACTAAGCATGAGGACGTTACCGAAAAGGTAACTCATGAGATCACCTTTGCCTTGAGCATTTTGAGAGTGAACTAAAATTCCTAGGGCCATGGTGATGGTATAAAAGATTCCAATAAAAGATTCTTCAGGCAGTTTCTCTTTAAAACTTTGACGAGCAAGGATGAGGGTTAGGACGAGGGTCGTTCCCAAGGTAAAGAGAAAAAGCAGCAGCGTGTTTTGAGTTTCAATCCACCACAAACCTAGGGCCAATCCTAAAAGAGTTGAGTGTGATACGGCCCCACCCATAAAGGCCTGTCTTTTAGCAATGATCAAAGGTGACAATGGCCCACTTGCGAGGGCAAGGAGAATTGCGCCTATTAACGAATAAAGCAGAAAATCATAGTGAATAAAATCGGTTAAGGAGCTCATTTCGACTCCTTGTGATCATGGTGGTGATGATCGTGATCGCAAGCGTGATGTTCTCCCAATTCTTCTTTTTCATGCAGAAGGATATGCTCGAACTCACAATGATAAATGGATTCTAGAACAGATTTGTTTAAAAGGTCTTTATGATTATGCCAATGTTGTGTTCTGTTGAGACAGAGAATCTTATCACAATGTTTAATCAGTTGATTGATATTGTGATCAACAATAATAATGGTCGTTTGAAATTCTGTTTTGATTTTGTTGATAAGACTTAAGAGTTGATCTTGACCAGTACTATCGAGACCCTGCGTTGGCTCATCGAGAATGAGAAGATCCGGTCCACTCATAAGGGCCCGAGCTAAATGAACTCTTTGTCTTTCACCGCCTGATAATTTCGTCATTAAAGTGGAAGTTGGTTTAGTCAGTCCGACAAGTTCAAGAACCGTCTTTTTATTAAGTTTTCCTTTGTGTCTTAAGACTGAAAAGTCGAGTACATCATCAATCGTGATAGGAAAAACATTTTCTGTATGGGCCGTTTGTGGCAAGTAGCCCATGAGCTGGCCGCTAAAGTTGATTTGGCCGGATGTCGGTTTTAATAATCCAACGATAAGTTTGAGAAGTGTACTTTTTCCACCGCCATTGGGGCCAATAATGCCTAAGGTTTCAGAAGAATTAAGGAGAAGATCGATGTCTTTAAGAATCGATTCACCTTCACTTCTTTTAAATGAAAGTTTATCTATTTTTAAAATTTCACTCATTGCTTTGCGCCTTTTAGGGCCGTAATAAACTCAGATAAGACTTTTGTCGGAGATTCTCCGATGACCCCATCTACTTTTATTTTGAAAAGGAGATCTTGTTTCTTCTTATAAATTAAAACCGAGTAGGGAAAATGAAGGGGAGGTTCTTCAATCCAAACTACAGATTGAGAAGATTGAGTCAATTTGACCAGTTCCTTCATTGTTCTTGAATCTATTTCATGATCATGGCCGCCTCCCACAATAGGAAGCGCCTTTAGACCATTCGATATTAAGAGTGTTGTCATGGCATCATGGCCCAAAATAAAAATGGCTTCTTTCCACTTGGCCAATTCTATCGCCAGTTGATTTTTAAAAACTAAGTATGGGCATTCCATTTGCTTAAAATCAAAAAATTGATTTAGTTGTGAATGTGCGTCACATAGCGAATCAATGTTTAACCAAAAGTGAGCAAGAGATTCTTTCGACACTTTAAGATGATCGAAGTCTTTGCGCTTTAAAATATAGCTTTTTTTGTTTTGTTTTTTTCTCATTGAAACAATTCTTTCAATCCAAGGATTCAATTCCAACGGAGCGGCTATCAAAACGTCGACATTTAAGTATTTTTTAATGGAAGAAGGCGAAGGGGAATAAAGGTGAGGATCGCCGTTCATTGCTTCTGGAAGACTTGCTTGCATCTGTGGAGCCATATCGTTGATAAGGTTACAAACTTGAGGATGGCTGCAGGCCACAGTTTGCGAGGATGCCCACGCCAAAACAGGTGTGAATATGATCAGAACCAAAACTCTAAACATTTGATTTTCCTATACTTCTGACTAGAATTTGCCTGAGGGAGTTCGGCTTGTCAACTTACTCACAGTAGAGGTGATGGTTCCATCTGAAACCTTCAATGAAAGGGGCCATACCGGCGTCTGATGCTGATTCAAAATCACCTGAAGAGTCGACGATTCCAAAGATTCGACTTTCTTCAATTGAGCCCTCTTGTTGATAGAATCCGTTATTCGGTTCACCTAAGAAGTTACCAAAGGCTCCTCCTTTTCTGACCTTACCGCTAGAGCAAAGGGCCTCACCTAGAGCTCGGATTTTGTTTTCAGTAGCAGTATCAATCTTTGGCTCACCTGTCTCTGGGACAAAGTCAGCATCAACTAAACCACCCAATGGAAAGTCTGCTCCAGTTCCTTCTCCCGAGATAAAGCGGTTGAAGTATACGAAAAGATCTGTGCCTCTTGGAATCACACACTGTTGTTTACCATCTTTTGTCCCCATGGCATTTGAACAACAACGGTCAGCCGAAGTCGTCTCGCCACCGGCCTTGATACAACAAGTAAAGTCATTGCCTGCGAAAATATCTGGCAAGGAAACTTTGTCTTTGTAGACCACTTCGATATTGTCACCAGCATTGATATAAGAGCCTACTGCTGCATTCGATGCTGTAGCGTAAATTTCATCGAGATTTTTCCCATTAACTGCATTATTGTAAGTGATGCCGATTGCATCGAAAGCAGCCCATGTAGGACTTGTTAATTCAAAGATGCCATCAACAATTTGCGAGCGATCAGCATTACATCTCAGGGGTTCATAAAAGATTTGAGGAACACCAAGTAATTCAAGGCGAGCAAGTTTTGTTGCATAGTAATACATGTTACCAGCTTTTGTGGCCTTGATGCTTGTATTGACTGCACCAGGAGTAATTCCATAAAGGTAACTGTCTCTATTTCGAATATTAAAATCGATAACGATACCGGCATAGGCCCATCCATCGGGTGGATCAAAAGCGGCACTATCTGTCGTTGGATCTGCAACCACATTCTTAATTGGTGCTCTGATACTGAAAATATCGTAGAGACCGGTTCTGTCTGGGGCCAAACACCAAAATTGATCGACGCCCAGTACAGCGGCCATTGATGGATTACCCAATGATAAACTACAGACTGGATTACTATTTCCTATAAGTTCAGGAGACAGACCCAAGTCTTTTCCATCCACATCAAAATAGTTGAGGCGAATTGAAGTGATATTCTGAAGGCCTCCAATATAAATAGGTAAGTATAAACTGACGGCCGGGAATTCAATTGGATCTCTTAAATAGTTGTTACACTGAACATCCGTAAATGACGTGTTAATTGGCAAGTCGTTCTGATAATAAACAGGCATATAAGGAACAACATCTGATCTTGTTTGAACGCAGGCGGTACCTGAAGAAGGTGCATCAGCAGGTGAGGTATCTAATGTTCCTGTTAAAGTCGTTAAGTCTGTAGGAACTAAAATGTTTCGAGAGTTATCAATGTCGATTCCCGTTTCGACACAACCGCCGTCAGCAGGGGCAAGGCAGAGCTTATCGAGGTCTTTAAAATAACTTTGGGTTTTAACATCTAAGCCTGGAGTACTTGAAACCAAATTGTTTTGATAATTCAAGCAGGCAAAATTTTGAGGAGTGAGATTGAGACGATTTTTAACTGTCCAATCATGAGTTCCATCAGCAAACTTTCTAACCCATCCGCCACCGCAACATGTTTTCTCACCTGTATCATGGAACGTTTTCCATTGATAGGCTTTAGGTGGTGCAATTGTCGTATCGAGTAGGGGTTGTTGAGGATGTGCACTGGTTGCTGCAGCATCGACAGCATTAACAACTGAATAGCGAGAATAGCGTCCAGTTCCACTCGGATTATCTTTAGGGAAGAGAATCGTATTTAAACTAGGATTTAATGTGGTTATTTCAGGATCACCTTGCGTGTACATTGTAAAATCTTTTGTGATTTCACGACAGCAACGGTTCTTGCTCATGTCATAATCAAAGAAATTGGCACTCGACGGATTAGGTTTTTCCTGTGCTTGTCCGCAAATCAGATATTCTTCCCAGTATTTCTTTTCAGCTTCGGTTCCACCAAAGGCAGAGACACCGAAGAATCCCGCTTGATCTGCATGAAGTTTGTTAGGAGCACAATCAAGATTGGTGTGACAAACTGAACCAGGTCTTCTTAAACACGCGTCTTGAACTAAAGTTGGAGCTAGAATAAAGGCTTGAGAAGGAAGGGACTGTGCCTCGATTGCTTTAAATGTTGAAACGACGACTCCTGGCGATTGCGCATATTGTGATTCTTTTCCGCACATATTTTGCTGTTGCTGGAGTGTCGATTCAAAACCAGTGAAAATATAATTTCCTTTTGGCGTAGCTTGATCATCTCTCGTTTCAATTTGGGGACAAGAAACAACTCTTGCAGATCCGGTTGTACCCGAATTACATGAAGAAATTTGATTGATATAATCAGTTCGCTTTGAAGTATCTTTATCATTATGTTGAGCTAGTAAAGACACTGAAGATAGTTTTTTCCCAGGACGACAGAGACCAACATCGCTTGTGTTAGAAAGGAGAATCGAAGCATTGGATAAAATATTTGTTTGAGCTACTGCTGGAAGAGTTTTTCCGGTACCTAAATAAGAAAGAGGACGTCCAAGGACATCGGCATCCATACCATAGAGAAATGTCTCGAGTTGGTTTGGATCTCTGACGATTTCATCATTAAAATTTGATGAATCAACAGTGGCACAATAAAAGTTGGGCGCACAAGTAAACATTCTCTGGCGATTGGTTGTTGTGTTTTTAATTCCTGAAGTATAGTCACCCTTACAAAGAGAGCCGGCTCCTCTATAAACACAGCGCTTACGAGAACCTCCTGGAATAGTTCCTTGGAGAAATTCAGAAATTCCAGCTTCAGCGATTTGATCATTGGCCTTTTCATTTGCGAAAATATCAAAACGAGGCATTCTGGTTCTAAAGTCAGAGACGTCGAGGCACATGTAATCCCAACCTAAGCGAGTAATACAGTCTGTATCAACTTCACATTGATGATATAGCTGACAGCTGCCGCCTTGGTTTTGGTTTGATTCGTAAAGAGTGTATTCGGGATCATAATCGTAAAGAGGAGCAACAGAATTAGAATTATCGGCGAGGATACTGATAGAGAATGTTGTCGGATCTGCAAGGTCCGCAAAAGGAGCATTGATGGCAAGGAAGAGTTTTGTTGTTGTCGCTCTAATACGTCTTGATTTACCAATGGCAAACCATTTTACACCGTCGAAAGACCCAATTAGGGCACCTTTATTAAATCCGTACCAATCTCTTTGGTAGCCGTTCATATACATGGCGGTCTGAGTAAGAAGACGGTTTTGTCTCTGAGCTGCAGTTGTGGTTTGAGTTGTGTGCGAAAAAGGAATCATGGTCGGCGGTAACCAACAAGCTCGTCCAAATTGTGTATCTTCATAATTACCTAAGCTTGAATTGAAAACAAATTCATCTCTCTCTGTCGTCCAGCTTGTCGCTTGTAATCCAGCACCTCTATTTGAGGTGGGGTGAGCAGTAAAGCTTGCATACCAACTATCGCGAACACACATAGGACAAGGACTATAAAGACCATTATTAGTCGATATGATGTAGGTTTGGTCGTATTCGACGTTTACGACTTTTGCCGGAAGGGCACGATTCAATTCGGTTGAGAACTCTCCAAGAATGGCATTCATGTTATTTGAAACATTGAGTGGATCTGTTTTACTTGTTTCGTCGAGATAGGAAAACGGTGTCCCTTCTGGAGAAGGTGTTTGCCCTGCTTGTAAAGCGACTTGAATGTCATCGACAGCAGAACCTGTTGTTGCATCGTAGAAGCGATGAGGAGCATGACGTGTTGAAATTGATAACGATAATTCTTGGAATGGAGTTGGTTCTGATATCGGTTGAGGAATATCACAAACGATTTCGATGATATTTCCAAATTGGTCCTTAACTGGCTTTAATCCAAAGTCCGGACAATAAAAGTTGTTAGGGTCTGTCGGAAATGGATCTGCAGAACATCCACACTTGTTCCAAACTTTTGTACGAACAGCTTCATAGGCCGTAATGTCATATGTTGGTGCACAAGTCATTGTGGCCGGAAAATCTGGAAATGATTTCTTTCCTTCTTCTAAACATTGATAGTCTAAAATATCTTGTTGAAGAAGTGCTGAAGAAGTTGCGCGAGCATCTGGTCCTGGTGTTGGAGTAGGAACAGGAACAACTTGTTGAGTACAAACGTAGTAAATATTTGGCCACTTTGTGAAGTTGCTTGGATTATTGAGAACATCGGCCAGTGCTTGGGGATAATCAGATTCATTGGGTGCATTTGGCTTTACCTGACCATCTTTTACACATTGACCATCGAGGCAACAGTCAAAGCCCTTGGCCCTACAAGTTGAAAGTGAACATGAAACAGGATTTTCAACAGTATTTGATTTTGTATCAATTCTCAAACTCATCGTTCCAATATCGAGAATGCTTTTTGGAACATAAGTCACAGTTCCGATTCCTGTACTGGCTGTATAAAGTGAAGTTTGAACGCTGGTGATAATACCACTACAGTTGGTACAAAAGTTTTTGGGAGAAAAGGCAGCGTCGCCTGTTGCGACTGTACCTAGAGTTTGACCAGTAGAACTAAATTGATAAGTTGTTCCTGAACATGTTGAGCTGTTGAGGGAGTCTTCAATCGCATCAATTCGAAATAATCTTTCAAGTGTTCCAGTCGATAAATTATTAAAGCTGATCGGCACTGCCCGTGATCTTAATTGTTTTTTAGCACTGACGTTGTTGTAATCAACAACAAGGCAATACACTTTTGTCGAATTCCCTGTAAGTGAAAGGAAGTCATGAATTTTTTGGCCTCTGATATAAAAAAGAGTCGTGGTGTTTTGATTAACAGTGAGGGCCCCAGGCTGAGCGACACCGTCGTACCAATAAGCGCTTTGAGTTGTGGAGAATGAAGGAGTGGGAGTTGCTGTAGCTGTTCCACCTGTCGCCGCAGTTGACGTTCTTTTCTTTGCGGAACCTTTTTGTTGAGGCACGCACGAGCTTAAGATTAAACTCAACATCAAAATGATAAATGTAGGTTTTAAGACACCACTTTTCAAAACTATAAACTCCCATATCCTTTTCGGGTAACTTGCCGATTGGATTCAACCGAATGAAGTAACCTTTAGGGGATAGGAACATTTTACCTCTCAAGACGGTCTAAATAGCCGAAATCGTGGTCGGAAAATGTTAAGGGGAACAATCCTTTGAAATTACTCAGGTATTTTAGGTGAAGAGTTAATCACACTTCATTTGAGAGGTGAGGACATGCCCCATTTTGGTGGCAAAAGACTCTAAAAACCGAATCCTGGGCCGGTTGCTGGATTAAGCGCCATTGGAACACACATTCCTTGCGCGAAAGCACACTGTTGATTGATGTTATTCCAATATTGTTGTTGTTGGAAAAGATAGGTTTTTTCTTGTTGTCCGTACCACGTGAAATAATCATAGCGATCCTGGCGATTGAGATAATTAACTCCCAAACTCATCCAACCTGGAACTATATTATCTCCCACCATTTGTTCTTGGAAAGATTGAGCGAGCGCTCTTCCAATTCCACTATCGACAGGTTCTACCGATGCGCCTTCCGCGAGAACGCGATGTCCACGAGAGTTGGTAACAAAAACTTCTCCATTTTCATTGGGTGTCACTCTGTTTTCTTGAAGAAATTTTTGATCATTGACTTCATCTTTCTTTTGCTGAACTGAAGCCATGTAGTTTTTTGCAGCATTAGCACAGGCTTCTTTTACAACTTTGCTTTCGTTTTCAGAAATTGGGCTCATCTTAGTACATTCGGTATTGATACTGAGGAAACTAGCCTCTTCAGGATTACCTCTGAGAGAAATCATCACATTGCTAACATCGCCATTTAGTGATGAAATTTTCGTAGTGATCGCTCTAAAGTTTCCAAGGTCATTGTTATGACATGACATCAAGCTAACTTGATTGCTTTCACGACAGTTTTTAACCATATCTTTGGCCAGTAAATCCATAGACATCATAATGACTTTATTTCGAGGTTCAGATTTAATTCTATTGATCTCACCTGTTAGCTTAAGAGCTTTCTGATTGTAAAAGTCTTCAATTTTTTTAAGGTCTTCTTCACCAATTTGACCTTCCTGAATTTTCGATAAATAGAGTTTTAAATTTTCAGTATTAATATTGAGGTCTTTATCGAAAATATCTTGATCTGGGCAACTATCTTCCGTACAAAGGAGACGTCGAATAGTTGAGTTGTAAAAATTAACTTTTGACTCGTCTGTCGACTTGTCTTCGGTCAAAGACATCTTCATTTTTTTCTGTCGGTAATAATTCATATTTTTGAGACGAATAATGAGATCATCCTTGGCACTTCTCTGTGGAGCCATTTGTGCGGCTTCCATACTAGCAGCAAGTGTGGAAATTTTGTTAACATCAATATTGGCATAATTATCGATGTCCTTAGAAGAGAGGACCATTTTACTTTTGAGCTCAGAAAATTTATTTTTCACATTCTCAACTTTTGATATCCATGCTGCCTTTTCATTTTTACAAGCTTCTGCTGTGCGAGCAATGTAGGCATCTTGAGCCAGACAACCTTTATAGCGATTGTATTCAACTGTTGTGTTGAGTTTACTTGTATCTTCAGATGATATTCGTGAAGCAGCATCTGACGGAATGGAATCAAAAAGAGCTGCTTTGTAGCTCTTCATTTTTGCTGTAAGTTCAGGTTCTGAAGCGATTGAGCCATCACTCTTAAAGAGAGAGGTCGAATAAGTTGCTAAAAACTGCGAAATCATAATTGAGCTATCGAGAGGTAGGTCCGATGGAGGATTTTGGCTGAAGTAATCACTTAAACCGCTTTTAGAAATAATACTGTTTGGATTGTTTTTATTACGATTATAGAGCTCTTTGTAGAGCCAAGCTGCTCTCGCTGTCATGTTGTTAGGAAGGTTCACTGGTGGAACTAAAGGCTCACTAGAGTTGAATAGTGATTCTTGAATTCCTGAAAGAAGATTGGCCATGGTGTTGAAGCGTGCATAATTTCCAGCTGCATTTTGTGTTTGCTGTTGAAGCAGATCAATCTTTTTTGCATCGTTATAAGTCCAAATGAAATTTCCATCTGGAACAACTTTAGCTACTGAGTCTTTAAACTCCAGGTTGATTTTTCTCAAACCATCAATGATGGCTTGATTGGATTTGACGATTTCAAGATCCCGTTCTAGCCACATGAGTTTTTGTGACTCTTCAGGAGTTGCACCTTTACTCTCATTTTCATTGAGTATCTTGTTTAGCTTATCTAAATCTTCAGCCTTTTGCTTGCATTGATCTGTTGTTGAATTGAAAGGGTTAAAAAGAAAAAAATCATTAGCATCTGTAGCTTGCGATAATGGCGAGGCCATCGAAATCAAGCAGACAATTGTTATTGAAAATTTATTCATAAAAAACACCTCAACTCCTCTTTATTATCGGCAATATCCCTGAAATCGTTAAGGAACTAAGGACAGATTAGAGTAAGTAGTTGAATCTATGTTTATAAAAATGATTGGAGAGTGAATATAGCGCCAATAAATATGGGCGTTCACTCCATTAGCCGTGACCGCCGGCCATAAAAGGTGAATTGAGATCGATATTTTTATGATGAAATCCGGCATCCATTAAACCCATAAAATAGTTTTCACTGATCTTGAGAATTCCCTGAAGATCTTGAGTTTCAAACAACTGACCTCGAAATTGGGCGACATGAGGAAATCCGGCCGCCATCCATACGATGAGTTTGCGAAGTTGCACGATCATTGTTCTCTCGCGATCAACAAAATTTTCTAAGAGGTGATGATAGCGTTGAACCACTTCCCAATAGTCAGCTGGCGTAAAAACAAATTGATCATTTTCTTCAATATAGGGTTCAAGAAAAAGAAAGGGATTTCGGAGTGGCCCACGACCTAACATTAGTGCTTGGCACTTCGTTCTTTTCATTCGATTTTGAACGAGTGGCGTGGAATGAAGATCGCCATTTCCAATAATGGGGAGGGGAGAGTCACTGGCTATATTTTCAAGCAAATCCCAATCGGCAAAACCTGTGTATTGCTGTGTTCTGGTTCTTCCGTGAATGGCGACAAATTCGACACCTTCTTCTCGAGCGATCCGAATGACTTCGAGAGCATTAATTGTTTGAGCATCCCATCCCGTTCTAATTTTTATCGTTAAGGGAACTTCGAGGGCCTTTTTAATCGTCGAGAAAAAATGCCCCAACTTACTTGTATCTTTTAAAAGAGCAGAACCCGAACCTTTGGTGACAACTTTGCGAACTGGACATCCCATATTGATGTCGATCCATTTGGGATTAAACTCTTGGGCAACTTTTGCAGAGGTCGCCATGGCCAATGGATCTTCGCCAAAGAGTTGTAAACCAATATTGGTTTCTTGCGGAAGTATGCGAAGCATACGACGAGTTTGTTCATTATTATAATTGATGCCATGACATGAAATGAGCTCGCTGACAGTCGCACCAGCACCCAATTCTTGCATGAGTAAGCGAAAAGGTGCATCACAGATGGCAGACATCGGCGCCAGCCACAAAGCAGACTCAGCATAAATGGCACCTAGTTTAATAGGAGCTCTTCGTGCTTTGAGCAGCTGCAGCTTATTTTCAAGTTGGTTTGAGAAGTTCATTGGCAACATCTATACTTCATTTGCACTTGGTGCGTCAATTGAGTTGAAGAAACCCCTCAAATTAGTTAAGCTAGGCTCCTTTATTCGTTAGGAGTCCTCGATGTTTGATACGTTAAGTGAAAAATTTGGTTCAGCGCTAAAACATATCCAAGGTAAGTCTAAAATCACCGAGCAAAATATAGAAGATGCTTTAAAAGAAGTTCGAACAGCTCTTCTTGAAGCCGATGTCAACTTCAAAGTGGTTAAGGATTTTGTTACCAAAGTAAAAGAGAAATCACTTGGTGAAAAAGTCATCACTGGTGTCGATCCTGATCAGCAATTTATTAAAATCGTTCATGACGAACTCGCAGCGATTATGGGAACTGCGAATGAAGAAATTTCGCTCGATAGACCTGGTCCCATTCCTGTTCTTGTCGTCGGATTAAATGGGCAAGGGAAGACGACGTTTTCAGGAAAACTCTCTTTGCACCTCACCAATAAAAAAGGTAAAAAAGTTTATCTCGTTCCTTGTGATACTTTTAGACCTGCGGCCAAAGATCAACTTCTCACTCACGCCAAAAATTTAGGTATTCAGTATTATGATTCTGATCTTTCTCTTCCTCCAGAAGAGATTGCTCGTTTGGGTATGGAAGAGGCAAAAAAGCTTCATATGGACGTGGTGATCATCGATACGGCCGGACGATTGCATGTTGATGACAGTCTGATGAGTGAGATCGTCAGAGTGAAAAAAGGTATTGAAAATTTAAATCCTGAAGTTTTAATGGTCGCCGATGCCATGACGGGACAAGAAGCTGTTAACGTAGCTAAAACTTTTCACGATGCTATTGGATTAACCGGAATCGTTCTCACTAAAATGGATTCAGATGCTCGCGGTGGTGCGGCCCTTTCGATTCGCCACTCGACAGGTGTTCCAATTAAATACATTTCTACTGGCGAAAAAATGAAAGACCTCGAACTCTTTCACCCTGATCGCTTAGCCGGAAGAATTCTCGACATGGGTGACGTGGTTTCACTGGTTGAGAAAGCTGAAGAAAATATTGATCAGAAAGAAGCTGAAAAAATGATGAAGAACTTGGAGAAAGGCCAGTTCACTGTCGAAGATTTTATGAAGCAAATGGATATGATCAAAAGTTTAGGCTCAATGGGATCGATTATGAAAATGATTCCAGGCATGGGCGGAATGATGAAGCAGATTGGAGACCTCTCTCCAGCTGAAAATGAAATGAAGCGCATGAGAGTGATCATCGATTCCATGACTAAAAAAGAACGTCATAATTATAAAATTGTTAAAGATTCTCATATCAGTCGAATTTCTCGCGGTTCAGGAAATACGGAAAAGGCCGTTCGCGACTTTTTGGCGAAGTTCCGCCAAATGGAAAAAATGATGGGCGGGATGATGCAAATGATGAAAGGCGGGTTTCCTGGAATGCCGGGCATGCCTGGAGGCGCTGCGCAGGCCGGTTTCAGACAACCGCCAGCTTTAGGTGGTAAAGGTCCGAAAAAAGGTAAGGGAAAAGGCCCATGGGGCAAGGGGTATTTCTAATCCAGCCTCTGTTAATCATTGAAATAAGTTGACTTTTGTTCGCTGCAAGTCTAATTTTCCCCAGTTAGATTTTATGGTGATGTTATTAGGAGTTGTTAATGTTAACTATTCGTATGTCAAAAAATGGTCGTAAAAAAGCCCCACTTTTCACAATCGTGGCCACAGATTCACGCAAAGCTCGTGAAGGTCTTTATATTGAAAAATTGGGATTCTATAATCCTGCTCTTGAATCTGGAAAAAACCTTACTCAAGTTAAGACAGACAAGATCAAAGCTTGGATGGAAAAAGGCGCTCAAGTTAGCGATACAGTAAGAAATCTTTTGAAGGCCAATAACGTTCAAATCTAGTTTTTAGATTTGATGTTGTTCGTGTCCATCGTCTAACCTTATCCTGTGAGAGTTGTTTATGAGCGAGTTGAAGGATTTGATCACTTACGTTTCTAAAAGTTTAGTAGATATGCCAGATCTTGTTGAAGTAAATGAGATCATGGGTGAGCAGACAACTGTTATCGAGCTTAAAGTTGATAAAACTGATCTTGGTAAAGTTATTGGCAAACAAGGAAGAACAGCGAGAGCTTTAAGAACTATTCTCAATGCTGCATCTACAAAACTTAAGAAAAGATCTGTTCTCGAAATTATTGAATAGAATCATTTTACTCAGATATAAAATAAATTAACCCTCTGAAAAGAGGGTTTTTTTATTTCTATTATTAGAATTCTCTTTATAATCAACTTATGTCAAGCACGGAAGAATTTAGTGTCATCGTCATTGATGATGAAATTGATATCGCAGAAATCCTTTCTGAGACTTTGGGCTATGATGGCTTTCGATCTACATTTGAAACTGATCCACAAAAAGCATTGATCCAATTAAAAGAACAGAAGATTGATGTGGTTCTTTGTGATGCTAATATGCCAGGCATGAAAGGCTTAGAAGTTTTACAATATATCACAACACTTGAACACAAGCCTCTCTTTTATCTTTGTACCGGAGATCTTGATGCCAATGAAGATGTGATTGTTGGCCTAGGTGGTACTGGCCTTATCATGAAACCTTTTTCTGTCTCAGATGTTATTGATCGAATTAAAAAAGATCTTAAAATATCATAGATATCAATATGCAAAATTCTTGGTTTATTGAAGCACAAAAATTTCTTACGATTAAAGATCAATTTAAATTAGGTGATCTCTCAACTGAAAAGCAAAACCCCGATACTATTGGTCTTGCGCAAATTTCTCAAAAAGATTTAAAACTTGCCCTCGAGACATTTCATCAAGTGGATCGAAAAGCCTTGAATGCCTTTATGGCAAAAAAAGAAATATTGTTACCTTTGGCAACAACTATCAATGATACGCTTCGAGATGGAGATAAAGTTTTTTTTGTGGGTTGTGGAGCAACCGGAAGATTGGCCCTCTCTATTGAGTTTTTGGCGCATGCTCTTCAAATTGAAGGTCATGAGAGAGTGTTCGGAATGATGTCAGGTGGAGATCTTGCTCTCATTCACTCAATTGAGAGATTTGAAGATTATCCAGAGTATGCCCATCGGCAACTTCAAGATTTAGGTTTTGGAACTAATGATTTAGTCATTGCCGTGACCGAGGGAGGGGAAACTCCTTTCGTTATTGGAGCTGCCCAATATGCAGTTGAGCATTCAAAGCGTAAGCCCTTTTTTATGTACTGCAATCCTGATTCAGTTCTTGTTAAAGTTGCAGAACGCTCAAAGTTAGTTCTTGAAGATGATCGCATCCATAAAATCAACCTTGATATTGGACCGATGGCCTTGTCGGGTAGTACGCGTTTACAAGCCACAACGATTCAAATGCTGGCTTGTTCTCTTGCCCTCTTTTCTTCAAAGCAATCAACCCAATGGGAAATTCAGATTCAGCAATTGATTGATATCTTGCCATCTCTGACTAATGACGATTTTTGCGAGCTGATTGAAATTGAGAGCGAAATTTATCATGAAGGTGAATCAGTCCTTTATAAAGTCGAACCGTCATTGGCCATCGCCGTTATGACTGATACCACAGAAAGAGCGCCGACTTTTTCTTTGGCCGCATTTGAAAATCGCCAAGATCAAGTTCAAAAATGGTCATGGTGCTATCTCTATGATGACGATTCATCGTCTCCAGAATTAGCATGGGAGAAATTATTACTGAGAGCTCCCCGAACGCTTGAATGGCCTGATCTCAATGGCATCGCAGGCTCTAAAAGACTATATGGTTTTGATTTTTCACATTCATTGAAAGAATTTAGAGAAACAAAGTTGGGCTTCACTCAGCATCTCGCTGTGATTGAAATGACTCATCAACAACTCTCAATGCGATTAGGTCGAGGCAAAGCTGTTTGTGATATTGCCAAGCTCGAATTATGGCAGAGACAACTAGTGCTTAAAATGATTCTCAATGCCCATTCAACTCTTGTGATGGGAAGAATGAATCGTTATCAAAGTAATATCATGACCTATGTCAAAGCATCGAATAATAAACTGATTGATCGTGCGACTCGCTACATTCTTTTACTTCTGAAAGAGAAGGGAAGAGAAGATGTCAGCTATGATGAAGTGGTGATGAAGATCTTTGAAGTTAAAAGTCAAATTGGTCCAGATAGGCCAATCGTCTTAGAAGTGTTAAAACAATTCTAATTATTTTTTATCGTCGATTTTTTTAGTATCGTCGCCTTCTTTCATTCCTTGCTTGAAATTGGTTAAGGCTTTTCCAAGAGCAGAACCGAGCTGAGGAAGTTTTGATCCCCCAAAAAGTAAAATAACAATCGCTAGAATAATCAGGCCTTCGCCCATTCCTAAACCAAACATAGTATTCTCCGGCCCTTAGTAGATTCTCTCCAAAGGCATACTGTACTTGCCTGGAGCGTAGTTCATTATACGTGACTTTTTGAGTTCTTGGAAACGCTTGTCACTATTAGCGTAACTTGAGTAGGGATAGATGCTAATTCCACCGCGTGGTGTAAATTCTCCTAGTACTTCCAGGTACTTAGGTTTAAGAAGTTTAACCAGGTCATCACAAATGGTTTGGATACAATCCTCATGAAAATCACCGTGATTTCTAAAGCTAAAGAGGTAGAGCTTCATGGATTTCGACTCGACCATCTTCTTATCAGCTATATAATTGACGAAAATTTTTGCGAAATCTGGCTGTCCGGTCTTTGGGCACAAGCTGGTAAACTCGGTGCATATGAATGTCGTCCAAGCCTCAGATTTGGGATTCTTATTATCGAAGCTTTCGAGGACTTCGGGGGCATAGGTGTCCTTATAAACAGTATTTTTTTCTCCCAATTTCATCTTCTTGAGAGTTTTTGGGTCGCGAGCGGGGTTTTTTCTTTTCATTTTGTCCTCGTTAAATCTGGCCTAAAAATAAGACAGATAAGTCACGTTATGCTAGCTTTTAGACACTTTAACTCATTGATTATCATTTGAGAGGCCCTTTGAAAGCACTCGGTCAACATAAAACAAAAGTCGTCTTTGTCCAACTTGGCTCGCCCAAATCGCCTTCGGTTAAAGATGTGAGACATTATCTCAAAGAATTTTTAGGAGATCCACGGGTCGTCGATCTTACCCCTTGGGTTTGGAAAATTATTCTCAATCTTTTTGTTCTTCCTTTTCGTCCAAAGAAATCGGCCAAAGCCTATGGAAGACTATGGGATGGCAAACAATTTCCTCTCATTAGCAACACGCATTCCTTTACCAATAAAGTGAGAAAGGCCTTACCTCATCCCGAACAAATAGAAGTTGAAGAGGCTTATCTCTTAACTTCTCCACGCATTGAAGATGTGTGGAACTGTTGGGAGCAACAAGTTCTCAAGGGAGAGTCGAAAGCCGCGACAAAAGTTTTGGCGATTGCCATGTTTCCTCAATATTCAGAGAGCACTGTTGCAAGTGGTATGGATGCTTTTGCTAAAGTTCTCTCTCAAAAAGTACTTATTCCCCCTTTCGAGTTTATGACTGATTTTCATATGGCGAAATGCTTTATCGATAATTCTGTCAGACTGATTGATCAAAATCTCACAGGTTGGAAGAAAGAGGGAAGAGCTGCTGATAAACTGGTTATTTCGTTTCACGGTATACCTAAGCGAAGAGTTACACATAAGTTTGATCCCTATTATCAACATTGCTTTGAAACATTTTGGTTGTTGAAAAAATTTATCAAAGAGATTGAAAGTGACAAAATCGAGATGACTTTTCAATCGCGCTTTGGCAGTGAAGAGTGGTTGACTCCTTATACAGATGCAAGTGCAGTGGCATGGGTGGAAGAAGGACATAAGCGCTTGGCCTTTTATTGTCCAAGTTTCGTGGCTGACTGTTTAGAAACCACAGATGAAATTGGAAATGAGTTAGGACACGAATTAAAAGAAATCGGTGGGGAAGTGTTGCTGATACCATGTCTTAATGATGATGATCAGTGGTGCAAGGATTTTGCCCATTTTGTAGATGATCATGAACTCAATGATAAACAAACCAATATAAATAATTTTCATACACTTTCAAAAGAGGACTATAAGCATATGCCAGCCGTTGATATTAAAAGCCCACCACTTTCGGACAATGCAAAAAAGTCTCTTAAGATTGTTTTTTTAACTCTCTTTTTAGATCTGGTTGGCTTTTCGATAATATTCCCACTGTTTCCAGCTTTGGCGGATTATTATTTAAAAACAGACAGAGACAATGTTTTCTTGAAACTTATTTTCGATTCCATCCAAGCTTGGACATCGGCCGGTGAAACCAATTTTAATTCATTAGTCTTATTTGGTGGCGCCCTTGGTGCGCTTTACTCATTTTTGCAATTTGTGGCAGCTCCAATTTGGGGAACTATTTCTGATAGAATAGGGAGAAGACCGGTTCTTCTTATGTCTGTCTTTGGACTCATGTTAAGTTACGGTTTATGGTTTTTTGCAGGTTCATTTACTATTTTGATCCTCGGCAGAATCATCGGTGGGATCATGGGCGGAAATATTAGTACTGCTACAGCAGTTGTTGCTGATGTCACAGATAAAAGTAATCGATCAAAAGGAATGGCGACCATTGGTATCGCCTTTGCTTTAGGTTTTATTATTGGACCTGCCATGGGCGGAATTTTCTCAATGATTAAATTGAATGAAATTTATCCTGCACTGGCTTCTTATGGCGTCAATCCATTCTCAGTTCCGGCGCTGGTAGCTGGACTTCTTTCTCTCTTTAACTTAGTAAACTTGTACTTTAGCTTTAAGGAAACTTTACCCGCTGAAAAAAGAGGTCAGAGCGAAAGTGATCGTTCAATCAACCCGATTAAACTTTTCAAGCCTCTTCCTTTCAAGGGAGTTAATCTCACAAATTTTGGTTATTTCTTTTTCCTTGCTGCTTTCTCAGGAATGGAATTCACACTCACTTTCTTGGCGGCTGAACGACTGGCCTTTACGCCCATGAAAAATGCTTATATGTTTATTTTCATCGGAGTTGTCTTAACTCTTGTTCAAGGTGGCTACGTAAGGCGAAAAGCTCATCAAATTGGTGAGAAAAGAATGGCCCTTCAGGGACTAGTCTTCGTTATTCCTGGTCTTATTGCGATTGCCTATGCTCAATCGTTATTTTTACTTTATGTCGGTCTCTTTTTCTTGGCCGTAGGTTCAAGTATGACCATTCCAACTTTAACTTCGTTGGTGTCCCTCTACACACCTGCTCAACATCAAGGCAAGAGTGTTGGGATCTTTAGATCTCTCGGAGCATTGGCGAGAGTGATTGGTCCGATTGTTGCTTCTCTCATTTATTGGAGATACGGCTCAAGCGTTCCATATTTTTTAGGAGCTGCCTTTTTGATTGTTCCAATTTTTTTGGTTTCTCGTTTGCCTAAAGTCGAAGCGAATTAAAACCAAATTCCAAACGTTCGTTCTATGCGAGCTTTTTCTTCGTCTGAAATGGGATTGTCATCTAGTGAAAGGTGATTGAGTGCTACTAGTTGTTGAGGCTCAAAGGGAAAGATCTTAATCTGATTATGGTCAAGATTTAAGCGTCTTAAATTGGGAAGTTGAACGATCTCTGGTGGGGCCTGTAAAAGCTTATTATGAGAGAGATTAAGCGTTTCAATTTTATTTAAGTTTTTAATCCATGAGGGAATGTTTTTCAACGAACTGTGGTTGATCTGCAATGTATGTAGCTTACTCCAGTCTGGTGGAATGTCATAAAGGTGGCTAATATTGGCCTTTACTTTAAAAACTTTTAAAGCTGGTAATTTCGCCAAGCTTTTGGGAAGCCACTCCACATTGAGGGCCGTGATGACGAGAGTTTCTAGTTTTTGACAATGACCAATAGCTTCAGGTAATTCTTCAACTCCCTCACCCGAGAACTCTAATGAAAGCAGTTCCTCATGAAGGTGCTCCACTGGAAAGACAGTTTGGTTTTTTCGAAGTTTAATGAAAATCTTATCTTGTCTCATATTAAGGAATGGCCGCAGCTCTTCTCTTTAATAAGACTGGATAAGCGCTTCTCTCGTATCTTCTTGAAATAATCTTAAAGATAGAGACTTTTGGATTTTCATTAATTTGACTTCTACGATTGGCACCAGAAGCTGGATTTCGCCCACCATTGTTAGCGAAGAAACTATCTCCTGAACCGCCACTGCGACTTCTTAAGTCAGAAGTATTATAACCTCCATTAGCTCCACCACTGAAAGGATCTATCCCTCCATTAGCATAGCCAGCGAGATCACCCGAGAATTCATTGCCGATAGTGTCTTCACCATCTGCCTTGAAATCAAAATCAACCATAGAGTCTACAGGTTCACCTGAGGCAGAAACTTTACCGCTGCCTTTGATATCGACGATTCCGCCCGTTGCTCCTAAGGTATTAGGATTGGCCGCAACGTCGCCACTCTTATCTTTTGAAGAATCAGCAGCTGCACCTTTTAAGAGAGAATCAGCATATGATCCAGAGGCACTCGCAAATCCAGAAGTAGCTTGACTCTTCTTCTCTTCAAACTTACTCAAACTTGGTGAAAGATTTGCATAAGAATCATATGAAATTTGTCTCTCAGCATCTCTTTGTTGATTAATGAGTTCATCAATTGGTGGAAGTCCTGCATCAGCGCGGTTTTTATTAAAGAGATCAATTGTATCTCCAAGGCGTGATTTAACTCTTGCTGCATTATTAGTTAAACTACCAGCAGCGAGGTTTGCCTTTTCCATATTTCCTGACAATGAAGCGTCTGCTAAATCAAAGGCCATTTGTGAGCCACTTGAAACGGCTCCTGGTCCATCGAAAGTTGGATAAGAAAATGTTGAACATGAGTTATCAGCTTTACATGAACACTTTGGATCAATTTGAAATTCACCACCGCTTGACTTCATACAGCTAAGAGCTCTTTTTTCTGGTGTAATTGTTTGATAGTCATCAACACCTTGAACACCTAGAGCAAGCTTTCTCTTCATACGATCAAGAAGGGTAATGTATTCTTGTCTTTGAAGGTAGAGTTCGTCCATCGCAAGCATTGATAAAGCCATATGCTCTTGAATAGTCTTGATCAAATTCATAATAGTATTGATACGTGTTTCAGGAACCACCATACCTGTTTGATTCTCAACTGGAAGCGCACTGATCTCAGTTTGTAGAGATCCCGATGTTGTTGACATATAGTTGATAGGTGAAGGTACGCGTGCTGAACTTCTTGTTACGTCAAGAGCTTGGTTTTGCCAGCCTCTATTTCTACGAACGAGGAAGTATGAAAAACTGGTAGATCCTTTGATCACACCAACGGAACAAGCAACTAAGTCGGTTTTTCCACCTGTTTGATCACTACCTGAACAACTAATCGTTTTATTTTTATTTGTTGTATCTTCGACAATATCGCTGGCCGCTCTGGCTTCAGGAAACATCACTTCGGCAAAAGATCTTGCCCCTTTAATGGCCGTTTTCTTAAGTTCAATACCTACTTTTTCAAGTTCTTCGGCAATAAATTCAGGAGGAGGAAGAACATCATCATAGGCCAATGAACTCAAAGCGCCTTTCTTCATTCTCAACCAATCATAAGCTGAAAGGCTGGCCTGATAACCACTATCAGAAGCAGCAACTTTTTTGAGCACAATCTTCTCTAATTGAGGATCAACATTGAAGGTTGTTCCTTGTTGCTTCTTCACAAAGTCTGCTGGCAATAAAGAGTTTACTCTTTCTTTTTCTTTTTCAACTGCTTCTTGAGCTAGTTGACGAGTCTGATCGGCAAAGGCGCGAATATCATCTTCTTCGCTAAAGGCATCTTTAACCTTTGGAACGACTCCCGATTTTACCTGCATACAGATTTCATTCTTAGCATAACTCTCTCCATCTTGTGTCTTACAAAGGTTTGAGATTTCTGAAGCACTACCTTGGTCTTGGTTACATACGAGGTGAGTGTAGTGACGAGCAACGTCTCTTTTCTTTTTCCATTCTGCGGTAAACTTCATGGCTTTAACTAAGTCGATGGCAGTATAAAAATCAAGTGCTGCTATAACATAAGAAATTTTTGGACTGACGCAGCCACAGCAACCTGGACATATGGAATTTACCCCATAGAGTACAGCAAGAAGAGCAGTCAATGTCATAATTGTTTGCTTGTCTTTTTTAATCCAAGCTTCACCTTTCATGACGTTGGCATGTGCCGTAGATACTTTTTGCATCTTATCTTTGAGTTCTGTATAAGCAGCATCAAGGGCAAGGTTTAAAATATCAATGGCCTTTTCACGGGTACGCATATAGTTGCCAGTTCCGTCTTTAAATTTGTCGCCATAGATCTCTGTTAAGTATTTGTTACATTCTGCAGCTTGAGTGGCATTGACTGGATTAATTTTTAAACAGAGTTGTTCATAGATTTCATCATAGATATTGGCAGCACGTTCAACAGATCGAACTTGCATGTCTTTGTCGTCTTCTGTGAAATTTTCATAAGCACGACATTCTGTTGTATTTGAGTGATATTTTGTATCATTGATTTCGGCGGAAACGTACGTTGCAGCAGCTGCTTTAAAAAGGTAATACGCTTTTGAGTCACCTTCTGAGGTTTTGTGTTTAACACAGGCCAGGTCTTTAGCAGCAGCACCTGTTTGTCCAAGAACTTCCATAGAAGAGAGAACCATTCTCTTTTTATTAAAGGTAGAAGCACTATTAAGATACTTGTATGAATCATCTGGTGGAAAGTCATCAACTGCAAGTTCATAGAGTCTGTAGTCCGCATTGTATTGCGCTTGCATTTCTTGATTTCGTACTTTTTCAACAGTCGCATAGGCCAATTGTTGAGCACTTGCGGTTGTGGCATTATACATGGCGGTTAGTTGGTTATAGGTCGCATTTCCTGAACCTGTTAACTGTCCGTCAAGAGTTACGCCAAATTGAGAGTGAGAGTTCGCTTCTTGGTTAGCAGTGTCTCCATAAGCATTATTAACTGATTGATTAGAATTAGCGACAGCTTGATTACGGTAAGATCGAATTCCATTATATATCTTTTTATATTCTTCATCAGCTTTGTTGTATTCAACTTGAGCAGAAGTTACTGCCGCCTGTCTTGCACTTCTTTCACTTGAAGAGCATGAAAAAGTATCATCATTACATTGGGCTAAACTGTTTTGTGCACTTTGAAGATTGGCTTCAGCTACATTTCTTCTTTGTTCAGCAGCAGGTAACTCTGCTCTATATTGGTTGTATTGATCGAGAGTGATTGTCATTGAAGATACAGGATCACCGTTAAGTCCACCTTCTGCTTGTACCATGGAGTTTGTACTATTTTGGAGGCTTGAAATAGTATTATTTAGTCCTTCGAGATTTTGATTCATGTATGTCTGCTGATAATTAACTAACATATTGTAGTTATCATCGGCAGCATCGTGAATGGTTCTACATTTTGTAGCATTTGGTTTTCCATCGGCCAATGCGTCTTCATCATGTTGCTCGTTATCTTTTGCAACTTGAACATTATTCTCTAAATTTGCTTTATTCGTTTGTTCGATTTGTTGATTTTTAACATCTACGCTTGATCCTGTTTGCCCATAAGAGATTTGAGTCATAAACATTGAAGACCATATCAAGTGAGTGATAAGTGCTTTACCCATTCTACCTTTGATACTTTTTTGATTCTCATGCATTTTCATAACCTTAGTCCTGTTAAGCTCATATCTTCTCTTTATTTTAGCCCCTAAAAGCTAGGTGCCAAAATAGAGCAAGGGCTAAGTGCTTATCGGCTCAATCAATATAATTCATAACTCAATAATATCGGACTTTTGAGGTCATAATTAAAGAAGGTATTTGGGCTGGGGTCGATGCCTACTAAGCTTGGCAGTGCCTATTTATTACTAGGGGATTGTTATTTCAGAAGTTTATATAAGATTTATCGGTTTGATTAGCGACTTGCTGAGTTCTTATCGTATAATAGGTTCAGTGAACAGATAAAAAAGGTACCAAAAATATGAAAGCTTTTATAATTTCAACTCTTTTTCTACTGACCTTTTCGAATGTTGGGGCAGAATCTCTCAATCCCAAAAAATGTTCAGATGAGCTCACTAAACATTGTTCGGCTCACAAAGGAAAAAAGTCTCTTAGTAAGTGTATTCAGGATCACTTTAAGGATTTTTCAAAGGGATGTGGTAACTATCTTCTAACCGAAGAGAGCAGTGGAAAACCTGGCAATCCACGTTGTGCAACAGAGCTTCAGAAGACTTGTGAAAATTCAGACAAAGAGTGTTATGACAAAAATAGAAAGAAATTAAGTTTAGGTTGCCAAGAAGAAATGGATCAAATCTTCTCTCAAACCGCATTTAAAATGCTTGATAGTTGTATGGGAGATATTGAGAAAAATTGTCCTCTTGATTTAAATGGTCCTGATGATCCAATTGCGCAAAATAAGTATAATGAATGTGTATTGAAAAATATGAAGAATTTTTCTCCTGCATGTCTTGATTCTATGGGAATGGATAAGAGTCAATTTGAAGAAGATAAAACGAAAACAATTAAAAAAGAAAAACGTTAAGCGGCTTTGAGTATTTCGACTTGTGCTTCTTGTTTGATTAAGAACATTTTGACATCTTCGAGTTCGATAATTCCTTTGTGACCATGCTGAGAAACAATAAGATTACAAATCGAACGTAATTCTTTTATTTCACCCTGATATTCGTGATGAGAAAGGGTTTCTAGCGCTTCAGGGGCCATGGCCAATTCAGGATATTGAAATTGATGCGCATAATGTTTAATAAAGTGCTGTACTAATAAGGGGACATCTTCTTTGCGTGCGATGAGTTCTGGAACTTGAAGCATATGCTTAAGAAGAGGACTCTTAAATGGTTGCTCAGAGATGATAATAAGTCTTGATCCTTGACCAGCGATGATATGAGAAATTTCATGGAGGTTCTCAATCTCATGTTGAGGAATATCTTTAACATAATAAAGCTGAGGAGTGAGTGGAGCAAGTCGAATGCTTTCCTCGAGTTCAGTTAAGCTTCGAACAAAATGAAGTTGATGATCATGCCCACTTTCTTCGTGTATAACTTGAACCAAAGTTTCACGTCCTGAGCCCAATTTTCCATAGAGATTAATGAGTCCATTACCTTTCAAGACCTTTGGAATTTGAGACCGAAGATCAATCATAGCTTGAGATTGTCCAACCATGACAATGGATCTAGTACTAGCTTTTAGAGGTTCACCAACAGTCCAGATATTTTGATTTTTAAAATGGATCTCAGGAAGCTCGACACTTGTATTCCAAGAGAGAAGTTGTGAATCATTGAGTCCTGATAACATAGACCAACATTCAAAACCTAAGGGCACTGACATAGAGCCTACAAGTTCTATGAAATCTTTGTGTTCAAGGTTTTTGATTAAATCCCAAAGGGCGTTTATATAAATGCGTCGATCGTTGGCCATTACTTTTTTGAAACCTTTGACGTTTTGAACTTTACCTTTGAGAGTGATGCTTTTTAAATTATTGATTTTGATTTGAAAGAGGATATCACCAAGTATTTCAGTGGCATTATCGATGACAGCACCTGCTTGATCAATTGACTCGACTTTAAGAGATCTCTCTTCTTTTTCTAAAAGAAGGGATAGAGTACATTCAGGAGAAATACTTAAATAGGGCCAGCTCATAAGCGCTTATCGGTAAAATATAATAGAAATTAAACTATAGTTAAACCCATGAAATGCCGATAAATTCTATAGAATCGGAGGTCGAGTTGCAAAGACAAGCATTTCAATGTTTATCATTGGAAAATTTAGAATGGATGGCCTACTCTGGAAATTGCCAGGGGAAGATTCTCATTGCTTGGAAAGATGGCTTTCTTGTTCAAGGTTTGTTAGATCCAGCTCGACCAGTGACCTTAAAACGTACCGCAAAAAGTCCCAATGAAATTTCATTTCAATCACCAATTGCAAAGCAAATGCTCGTCAACCGTGGACTTACTTTAGTTAAAGTTTCTGAAGATTATATAGAGAAAGTGATGAAAGAAATGTCCTCTCAGGACCTGCGCAATAGTTTACTCTCAACTTTCCTTGGTATTGATTATCCAATGATTTTTAATACTGTTGATGAATGGAAATCAAATCTGAAGAATAAGGGAAGTTTAAGATTTCTTGCCCAAGAGATTTCAAATTTTTTTGGACTAAGAGAAGGTAAGATTTTGTCTCTAGGTCTAAAAGAAAAACCTGATAATGATGAAGAACTTTTTGGTATGCAGGCCTTTATTGCGAAAGAAGGTTACTTTTGGCATAAAACAAAGGTCGCTATTAATGTTGGTAACGGAAAGGATATCGCACTCTTTTCTGACTTTGATCAGAGGCTGCAACTTAAGCAAATTAAAATTATTCAATATATGTTCGATCTCTATTTGGAAACGAGTGCTAAAAGTATTCATAGTGTAAATTACTATTGGTCGATTGAATACTTAATGACGAGTAATCGTATTGTTATGTTAGAAGGTGAGAATTCTGATATTTCTACGATTAAGGATTATTACCGCAAGAGACATGGTCAAGATCCTATCTTTGAGTTGGATCTTTCAAGAGTGAAAAGTATAAAAGGTTCAAGTTTTAACTACGAAGAAATTTTAAAATATAAAGTCTTTTGGATTGATAATATTTCACAAATGACGAGCACTGATGCAGATGAATTGTGTCGAATTTTGAGAAAGTATCAAGGTAAGATTGTCTTAAGTGATAAAAATCCTCTCCATCTTATTAATCTCTCACTTTTTCCAGCTGAATTGCGGAAGAAATTGGACAATGTCCCTCAGATTTATGCTTGTCATTATGTTGCGAATCTTGATTCCGGAGCCAAGACAGGGTGAAAACTTTTCTTCTTTACCTTTCCAAATGGCCAGTTATTTCCATTTTGGTTTTAATCTCAATTAATACTTATCTCTTTCAATATGTAAAAAAAATTCAAGTCGACACAAGCTTTGATCGATTGCTGGACCCGAAAGATCCTGAAAAAGTTATCTATGATCAATTTGTAGAATCTTTTTCAGATGACGCTACCGCCTTCATTTTCTTAAAGGACCCAGAAGTCTTTACTAAAGAAAAAATTAAGATCATGAAAGATATCTTGAATCAACTGCGGTCCATTCCAGAAGTTCATCATATTGAATCACTTTTCACTTCTACCCACGTTCACAATGACGGCGGACTCCTTGATACGTCTCCTGTTTTCTACTCTACAAATCTAAGCACTGAAGAAAGAGAGAGAGCTCTCAAAATGGCAGAGCTCAACCCGATGATTCATGATCGCCTCTTTCATAATACTGAAAAATCAAAAGACACACTTTTTATTATAAGTTTAAAAAGCGAAGGTCGTGCTCTGAGAGAAATTAATGTTGATATTGAAAAGATCATCAATCCTTATAAAAATGATTTTAAACAACTCATCCATAGTGGTCACGTCGCTTTACGAGGCGAGGTGATGAAGCAAATTATCATCGCTCAAGAATATCTGTTGCCTCTTGTGATTGGCTTTATCCTTCTCTTTGTCTGGATTGGAGTTGGTCATTGGAGTGCTCCGGTTCTTTTGATGGGGGTCTATGGATTAACCATGTTGTCGACAATAGGTATGATGGGACTTTTAGATCTTCCTATACAGATGATGACGAGTTCATCTTCTATAATCGTCTTTGTTTTAGGTTCTACAGAATTAGTTCATTTTCTTGACGAATATGCCAAAAATCGACGAAAGGGACATCGTGTTCGTCTCTCTTTACAACATGTCGCGGATAATTTGTCTTATGCTTTGCTCATGACTGCGGTAACGACGATTGCTGGATTCTTATCTATTTCAATAAATGATATTCTAATGCTTAAAGAATTTGGCATTATCACGGCCATGGCGCTGTCGTTTTACTTTATCTATCTTCTTATGTTTGTCAGTGCTTTCTATTGTTTGGTTGATCGCAAAGAGAAATGGCCAATGAAGAGTCAGAGAGCAGATTGGACGGCGTCGCTGAGACCACATATACAAGCGATCATCTCTAAGATGGTCGAATCAAAATGGGTTATTCCGAGCTTGTTAGGAATCTCTCTTATTATGTTGGGACTTAGTACGCTTGTTTATTCTGAAAATGATTCAACTCGTTTATTTCAAGAAGGTTCAAAAGTTAGAAAAGAACTCGATATCTTTCAGGATCATTATCATGGGATTAATACTCTTAATGTCGTGATAGAAGGAAAGGACGCGGTTTGGAAAGATTATCCACTTTGGAAAGATATGTGGCGACTTGAGAAGCGCCTTGAAAACCTATCTGAAATTGATCAAGTTGATACGATGGCGGAGCGATTTGCCCATATCAATAGGGAAATGAATGACTCTAATCCAGAAAGTTATATCATTCCTGAAAACAAAAATCTCATTGTTCAATATTTACTTATGATGACTCGT
>Ga0100403_1000457_pt1 | contig 40528 bp, 39 predicted proteins | sample CryGeymet201501t_FD_83663 | JGI IMG/M metagenome (GOLD analysis project Ga0100403, IMG submission 83663) | Groundwater microbial communities from Crystal Geyser aquifers in Utah, USA - Crystal Geyser metaG 2015-01t | ecosystem: Environmental > Aquatic > Deep subsurface > Groundwater | place... | reverse complement strand
GTCGGGATCTTCTTCACCATTGCCCCAGAAGTCACCATCTAGTTCGTTAGGACTCCAGAAGTAGTGGTCAATCACTGCCTCTCGCATATCGTCTATGTTTGGCTCTAGGGCGGTGTTCATTTGGTGTCCTTTCGGATTAAGAAGTCCGGCACTGGATCATCCAGGTGCGCTGCCAGGTTGCGTGGATCGTCATTTGGATACATCTTGGATTTCTGGATTAGGATATTGCTGATCAGGACTGTCTTTTCTCTAATGTTCTCTGTCCAGCTAGACGGTATCACATAGGCCCTGTATATCTCATCCAGGGCGGTCAGGAACTCTAAAACTGTTTTAGTAGCCATGCCTCGTACCTTTCATTTTTACGATGTTCTTTGATAATTCTTGTCCGTTCCCATCTTTCCTGCCTGATTGCATCGTCTCTCTCTGCATCCCTCTTCTCTCTGGCTAGATCCTTCATGTTCAGATCTGCCGGATCGTTGCACTGGAGATCTGCCCAATAGTCCTGCTCCCAGTCGTTCAAGTCGCCAGCTCCAGTGCTCATACTGGGACACAGATCGCAGGAGAAGTGCTTTCTGGCGATCATGGCTACACCACCTCATTCTGGTATAGGTTGCCCCAGAACTGCACACGCTCTACATACCAGTCCGCTCCGGCTCCCAGGTAGGCGTAGAGTGCCTGCTTCCATCCACCACTGTCTGACCAACCGTCACGGCTGAGCTTGATCGCCGCCATACGCACACTGTCCTCACATGACCAGACATCCATGTCGCCGGTGAACACTCCGATGGAGTAGAGCCAATTCCAGGTAGAGGGCATAAACTGAGCACAGCCCTGGGCACCGGCATCTGATACGGCGTTTGGATCAAAGGCACTTTCGGTATTGAAAAGGCCGGCCAGCATATTCACATTGATGCTGTAGTCCAGGCTGGCCTGCTCCAGATCGTCCACCAGGTACTGAGGGATACAAGTCCAGTTCTGTCGTTTGCCCTGGAGACTGTACTGCCGGATCGGGTACCGCTGTGTAGGATCCTCACCGTGGCATACCACTTCCGGCCGGATCAGTGTCCAGTCAGGGCGATCAGATATCTCTTGAGGTGGAAGTTCGAATACCATTTCGGCGGCGTCAACAAAATGGTCTGGGAGGGACTGGACTACCTCCGCTGTTGGCGTGGACGCAGAAGCGTCCTGGATGGTCTGAGACTTAGGATTGTTGAGTTTCGATCCGATCATCCATCCGATGATCAGGATAACCACCAAGACCACTACAGCCCCTGCCTTCTGGTTTCTCTGATGCTTCTTGTAGTCGTCCCTGGGATCGATAGCGTCCGTGTCGCCTTCCTGGTCGGCCAGGATCTTCTTGAGCCTGGCGTTGCCCATGCTGATCATGGTGCGGTGATCTGTGAGACTGGTCAGGAGCTGGAACCGTTCGTGGTTACGAAGTGCCAGCTGGCTCTCGACATCCGCCATCTCGGCGTAGAGCTCGGCATTGATTGACTTCTGTTTCTCTAGCTCGATGTTGTTCTTCATTTCGTCACCTCATTGTTCAGCTTGGTGAAGATACGAACGCAGTCACGATGGATCTGGCCTTTGCTCTCGCCCAGGATAAATGTCCTGGCCTTCTCCCTGTGCACTCTCGCCGCCCTGGGCATATTCAGCTTCTCAGCCTTGAGCGTCAGGTGCACTTCACTGATCCAGTCTGTGCTTTTTGTTTTTGTCATTTCTTTTTTCCTTGATGATATAGTCTAAATAGGCTTTCATGTTCTGCTCCGCCTCTTTGACGGTCTCATCTGATCCGAGATCCACTAGGTCGTTCCCTTCGCCGTACATCCCATGGTATCTATCCGTCTGACAGTTCCATACAATCCGGCACTTGTACCCTTTCCAGTTGAAGTAGCCGATGACACGCACATCCCTGGACATTGTTCCTCCTAGAACATTGTGGATTGACCTTTTTTGTGTAGAACGAAGTGGCCGTTGTCGTCCGTGATGTCCAGGCCTTCTTTCCGTAGCTCGAAGATCCTGGCATTGTACTGTGCGATCCCTAGTCCGCCTGGGCGTGGAGCGTTTAGCTCGTAGACAAAGGCTCCAGCCTCTCCACGCCATTCCAGTAGGATCTTAATGCGTTTTTGCTGAGAGAGATCCATATCAACCAAGAGCTGAATATCAGACATCGATGTTCCTTAAAAAGGGATTTCATCTTGTTTGGCTGGCGCTGGCTCGGTCTTGACGACATCCTTGATGATCTGATCCATGGTCTGTACGGCTGGCTCGGTCTCCGGTGCATCTTCCTGCACTGCACTGACCGCTGAGAGCTGTGGAATATCTGACGATCCGCCCATCAGGAGAGGATTCTTTTTTCCCTTGAGGTACTGATCGATCTCCAGGATCCGAGCGTCATCATTGATGCCAATGCAATCGAACTTTGCGGCCGGATACTTGTAGTTGTCACCGATAATTTCCGTGGTCACTTTCAGCTTAAATCCGAAGATCGCCATGGTATCACCCTGATCAGGGTGAAGCATCCCTGCGAAGAGCCTGTGCTTCAAACCTTTACATGATGCGTAGTTGCCGTGGGTGAGGATCATCTGTTCCAGATTGTCGGGAGTAGCGACCTGGTAGAACAGGTATTTGTAGAGGTTCTTGCACTGGTTGGGTAGTACCTCGTCCTTGTCATTTTTGGCCGTGAAGCACCATTTGCACGATGCACACTCAGAGGAAAAGACATTGATGTATTTGTTGATCGGGATTTTTCCTTCTTCTGAATAGCAGACCGTGTTATTCGCACTATCCTTCTTGAGCCTGGAAACCACTGAGGTCACGATCACGATCTCAAGCGAGTCCACCCACTGAGTAACCTTGCCATCCTCGATCTTGATCAGGGCTCCTTCGCCCCAGCGTGGATTAGTTGTCACCTTCTCGGCTGTATGTGCTACTCTCCAGGTCGGGAGCATAGAAGTTATACCCTGCATACCGTCATCCCTGAAGTTCTCCATACCGGTCATTGTCGTTTTCATTTGAGTGCCGCCCCACGCTTGATAGATTGGATACCGATGTCGATCATGTCTCTGATCACCTCTGATTGTGTCACTGCCCGATCTTCCTTGTTGGCCACAAAGTCCATGATTGTCTTGAGGTCTCGCTCCATGCTGGCTGGAATCCGGAGTCCGATGGATACCTCCCTCACTTGTTTACGCTTTGCCATCCGTTGCAGTAGGCTCATGCTTTTCTCCTTTCTTGAGTTCGATATTCATTTTGTCGTCTATTTTTCTCCGTGATTGGTATTTCGACCTCACCCAGAGTATACAAAAGATCTATAGCGTTTGTCAAACATTTTGTTTAGCACTTGCCTTATGCCCTCACTGTGAGCTTCCTTAGTGCCTTCTGGATGAAGTAGTCATCTATATAATTGCGAGCGTCTAACAGTTCCTGCTCTATCTCATCGATCAGATCATGCCCTAGCATCTGCTCTATAGTGGCCTGATAGGCTGACATACCACGCTCCGCTCGGCCGGCGGCTCGTTTGCTGGCACACTTCCCTGCGAGATCCACCATGACACGATCATAGAAATGCTGGAACGCCTGTTCCTCATAGTCCTGCCAGTCGAGCCTAGCCATGCTCCCCTCCTATCGTTGCGTCCATGGGTAGCCGGATCCAGGAGAAAAGGCACCTTGCACAGGTGACACGCATTACAGGTACACCGATGGGCTCACCCTCATAGAATGAGACGCCAGTGGAGAGGTGATACTTCACATCGACATTCTGCGATCCGCACTTGGTACACTTCTCATCGAGACTGAGCTTTTCCATACTGATCCTTTCCTGGTGGGTAAATTATGATCTGAGAGGTGGATGCTCATCAGGCTTATATGGCGAGGCTTCAAATGAGAGTATGTTTTTCTCTCGGTGAGCCTACGAAAAAAGATGCCTGACGATCTGTGAGTCTGCTCTCTTGGACAGGATCTCCTACGGCTTTGGAGAATGAGTTAAATCTCCCGACCGCCACATCCACCTCTCAAACCGCAATTTCCATTGTCCTCCCCCATTCGCCACAGTATCTTATCTTCCTGTGGGCTCTGTCCATCACTGCGTCCGAAAGTATCTCCACCGTGGTGCTCCTGGGGATTGCCCTTTGAGGTACTGTTCCGGTTCTCTCCTGGAATCATGTCATCTGTGGCACCTGTCGCAGGGGTCGGCGTTGCAGGTTTTGGATCCAGGCTTGCGAGGTTTTGATAAAGCGGCTTCCCTCGGATGCCGCATCGGCAGGATGTTCGATTGTGTTCAGAGATCTGAGCTCATCGCTGAGCCCAGGGATCCGGATACAATCACTGACCGTTGATGTGAGCTTCCAGCTCCGGATTGATTGCCCAGAACACAGCCCAATTCTGCGTTACCTGCTCCATGCCCTTGTCGGTGAGCTGGCCGGTCTCGTCCAGATCCACTTCCCTACTCGGCGTGAGTAGAGCGGAGCTGATCGGTACCATGATAGGCGTGGAGATCGGGGAGGCTCCCACGGACGGAACAGCGTAGACATCCTCATAGGATACGCTCTCTACAGGAGCGGTACGCACTACATTCTCTACCTGATCGGCCGGTACAATAGCCTGAGCTTGGGAGAGGAAGAGCACCACGGCCACGATGAACCGCACTACATTATCCATGAGACCTCCTAGAGATAAATCCTTTGTTGTGTCCAGGGGGCTGAGAAGTCTATCAGGCTCGATAGCTCTTGCTGACAGCTACCATGCAAACGGATGACTACTCCTCTGGACACAACAAAAGACACTACCGAAGTAGTGCCTCTTGTGAGGGGCTGGCGTTGAAGGTATTGGCATACCGAGCAGACCAGCACTGTATTTGATGAACGAAAAGACGGATTTGGTGCCAATTTTTCAACATTCCTCTGCCTCATAGAGATTACACGAAGATTGTACCACGCCGCCGATCCTACGTCAAGGGTCTCAGAGGATCCCTCTAGAAATCGACCAGGCCTTTCGTCTCGACTGCCGGATTGTTTTTCGTGGAGACGAACCTATATTTGTCCAAAAACCGGCCGACCTGGGTGAGGATCGCCGTGATCGCCACCTTCATCTCAGGGCTCAGGTTCATACCGGCCACGAAATCCACAGCAATCGTGATCGCCAGGGATCCAACAGCGATCACCGCATACCGTCCAAACTCCTTTGTTGCCTCAAGCAGTGCCTTCTTGTCCATAAACTGCCCTTTCAAATGATAGATTATCCAGCCCTACACCTTATATGACCAGGAAGAGGCCTTGTAGTGCGAAATCGCCCACAATGGCGTCCTGCCGTAGAGGACACCAAGCATCGAGCTTAATGTCTTTGACTATTTGATCCGCATGATCTTCCGCCAGAACGCTGACCACAGATCTCCCGGGGTCTGCTCTCCCATGATCGCCGCTCTGAGATCCTTGATCTCCTGATCCTTCTGGGACAGATGCAGAGCGAATGCCTGCTGCGCTGCTTCCAGTCGATCCTCATACTCCTGAGCGTGACTTTGGCAGGCCTTGAGTGCGGCGTTGGTCTGCTCGTCCTTGTTTGCCATGTCTGTCTGGTATTTGTCCTGGAGTGTTTTGTAGTTGGCGTCCGAGATCTCCTGCTTCCTGGTGAGCGTGTCGATCTGCTGCTGGATCACGGACAGCTTACCCACCACTTCCGCTTCCTTCTGCCGGCTGGCGGTGAGCTCGGTCTTGGTCGTGGCCAGCTGATCCTTGGCGGCCGTCTCGGCGTTCTCCGCTTTGATCCTGGCCTGCTCCTGATCCTTGAGGGAGGCGTACAGTGCGTCTCTCTGGGACTGAGCGACAATGAAGACATCCACCTCTTCCCTGGAGAGCGTGAGTAGCTGGGTAGGGGTGATAGGATCTCCGTCCAGGAAGAAGTTGTTTTCGTCCCCGATCCTGGAGAGGATCTGCTTTTGGCGTTCTGACATCTCTGGCTCCTTGGCAATAATGGCGAAACCGATTGGCTCATATTTCCCGAGGTCCTCTTCTGTACCAGTCCAGGGATCGTACATCCGGCCACCGCCTACCCACAGTACCCAGTGCCGGAGATTTCCCCTGGCTCCATCGAAGTCCACCTCCACCAGGCAGGCACCAAAGTTGTTGACCGCACCATTCACGGCATCATAGTCCATGCTCCGCACCCTGCTCTGAAACTGGAGCTCAGGGATCGCTGCGTTCACCTTGTACCAGTTGATCAGGTTCTTCTGCGTGGGAGCGTTATCTGGTGCAGCGTAGCCTCCCACCTCGTTCAGGCGAGCATTGACCACATCCGGCGTCAGGCCGGCCAGCATGGCCACACAGGTGATCGTGCAGCCGTAGCCTCCGATTTTGGTATTGGATTTTCCAAGCACAATAGACTTCCAGCGTGGATCACGCTGAGACAGGATCTCCATGTCAGCACCCCTTTCTCACATGATTGATGTACAGCCAGAGGAACCAGACAGATATGGTAGAGATAAGATTGGCGACCAGGTTGCTCGTATTGATCACCAGAGCTGGTACTGCTACGCTGGCCAGTAAAAAAATGTAGATAGTGATTTGTATGATTGATCGGATCCCCAGGACACCGACTAGGGAGACCAGGAGGCCATTCAACAGGAGCCTCTTCTTGGCCCAGCTTCGCTCATTCCACAACATCATCATCAGAGAGAATGATGGAACAAGCGACAACACGCACACCACCAGATTCACCCATCTCAAGGTATCAACGCTCATGTTCTATCCCTTCCTTTTCCAATAAGTAGCTCTTTGTACACCTGCTCCGTGAGAGTCAGGGTTTTCTCTGATACCTCAGTGTTCTTCTGGATCACAGATTTGAGCTCTCCATTCATCTCTGTTTGTTTCTCGAACACTCGCAACACCTTGTCTTGCAAGTACTGATGCTGTCTGTCCTTATTGATGTACAGCCATACGAATATCCCTCCTATTCCTATTTGGGCAATCGCTGTGATCAGCACTTCCATCGTGACATCTGGCATCGAATCTCCTTTATAGCTCCTGCAAATTCTTCCGGCGGTTCTTCCAGTAGGTCGTCCTCTTATCGCTGAAGCCTGGCAGAACTTTGTCCGATTCCATCATATCGATCAGTTTGATGATGTCCTCTCTCTGTTTCACTACCTTTTTCTCAGGTGTCTGCTCGATATCCAGCTTCCTGAAATCGGACATACTTTCCGAGAACGCATCACCGATCTGCTTTTTGCGGTACAGATCTCTCACCTGGTCAGATGACAGCGTGATCTTTCCATGCTGGTACCGGTTGTACTGCTGATCCACTGCACTGACAACATCATACATCACACCGACACGCCGCCCCATGGTGAAATAGTATTCTCGTTCAAACGGATTGCTGGCCTTCCACATGGAGGGCTTGCCGGTCGCGTATCCTGAGGCTCGTCCCAGGGTGCCGGTGATCAGGGCATCGATCTTGAGCGGCGACATATTCAGCGTGTCGCCCAGGTTCTTTCCATCCATGAGAGGGATTTTGCTGATCTGCTTCGCCATCCAGGATGTGTCCTCGTTCATACGGTCACTAGGTGGGAGCCTGGACTGTCCAATGCTTTCCAGAGCACGCACTTCCGGATAGGTCTTTACTCCCAGCATAGGTGTCAGGACATTCATGACAGTGGTAGGCCAGATACTGAGGAACCACTTCATAGGCAGGAGCGGATTGAACTGTTGCGGCAGCCAGGAGGTACCGGCGGTGATGTAGTCATTGGTCGTGTAGTCAGCTCCGAGGATCTGCTCACCGATCAGCATATTGACCACGGCCGCCAGGGAACTGAAGGTCTCACTGACACGGATCCTGGTGAGCCCACTACCTCCGAAATTGGGGAAGTAGACGAACTTGGTCAGATCCTCTGGGTAGAGATCCAGCCACTGTTGTTTCTGTTCCTCACTGGCATACTGCTTGAGATAGGCTATCGAAGCGATCATGACCGCCATCGTCGCCAGGACAGCGAAGTAGACACGCCGGCCGCCAGGGGTGAGCTTGAATCGTCGGTTCTTCCCGAAGCCGGACGACTGCCAGCCCAGAATGTTTCCAGGTGGCTTGCCGGATCCGCCATCGGCTCCCTCCAGGGCTCGGAGTGTTCCGTCGAGGATCTGGAAGCCTGTATTGGAAAATGCGTTCATCTTCCACCATGCCTCACCAGACAGCCGTTGGCTCTTCTTATTGAACATCCGGTTAGACAAGAGGCCGATGTGAGAGAACGAGCCAGATACACGAGCGGCCTTTTCCAGTGCTGCGGCCTGGGTGTCGCCGGCCTTCCTGGAATTGATATACTCCGTGATCCTGGTGATGATCTCGCTGGCGGATGAGGGCATAGCCATGAGATCCAGGCCTTTCGATACCAGATCGATGACCTTCTCGATTGCGTTCTTCTCCTGATTGATCGCAGAGAACAGCCTGACCGGCGACATAGCCACGGATCCCACCATGGTCTGCCTCATGCCGGCCAGCTCTATGTACTCCGTCCAATACTTCTGTGTTACCGGATCCTTTTTCCACACCATGTCCCATAGTGTCTTGAGCGGAGAGATCAGAGGTATGAACTTGTGGCTCGAATTGACTGCCGCAGTGATCTGATCCTGGGGAACATTGGTCACTGGAAAGATCCAGTAGAAGCCAGTGGTGCCCAGGGTGAACATCTTGGCGGCCGTTACCAGGAGCTGCTCGAATATGTGCATATGCTTGTAGGTCAGGGCATTGTCGATGATGAACTTGATCTGAGCGTCTACCAGGATAGGCACACGCTTTTCCTTGATCCTGGCCATAATGATATGAGGATCCCTCTCCTGAGGATAGGAGAGCCGGCCGGACTTCTCATCCCTGTGTACTTCCAGGGTGCCGTTCTCGAACAGGAGCGGCAGTCCGCCGGTCATGGCGATGTCCCCGATCCGGTTGTAGACCGCCTGCTGGAGCCCCTTCTTGATGATCTCGGAGTGATTGAGGATCGCCCCATAGATCGGGTTATAGATGCTCTTCTCGGATCCAGTGCGTCTCATCATGGACGATACCTTGGTCTTGCCCACCTTGATTGCCGAGGATCCATTGGCCTCACCAACGATCTGATCCTCCACCTCACGCTTGTAGGTAGCATAGCCCTGTTTTTTCTTGAGCTCGTCTCTCTTCTTCTTCTTCACCAGCTGGATCTCCGGAGCGGCGAGAAAGTCCAGATCCTCAGCCACCAGGGTGTCGTACATCTTCTCGTCTTGGGCGTACTGAGCTTTGTTGTGCTCGTACACATTGGTCATTTTCTCACGAACGAAGCCATCCTGCTCCAGGACTTGTGCCAGCTCGGCTCGGTCATTGATCGCCTGCTCCAGCTCCTCATCCAGGGATAGACCGTCTGCGTTCTTGAGCTTCCGAATCTCCTTGGCCACATCGGCCTCAGCCACACCGTCATTCTTCACCAGGCTGGTCGCCATGTTGTCATACGCCGCCTGGATGTCGATGATCTTCTGTGCCAGCTCGTCCAGCTCCAGGTAGTCGAAATGCTGTCTCCTTGCCACAAGGTAATAGCCGAAGGTGTCCAGTGTCTTGTCTTCTCTCAAGTTGTCGATCAGGGTTTTCCAGTTGAACTTGTGCACCTTGACGAACTCACCGTTCCGCCAGGCGTAGTACCCACGGTCGCTGAACAGATTGTTGGCGACGATGGCTTTGTAGTTCCTGGCCTGCGTCATAGCGAGATAGCTGGATTTCTTCGTATTGAAGATGTTGAGATCCTGATCTACAACCTCCAGGGGGAACAGGCCATCAGCCAGCTCTGTCCGGAGTTTCTCATGTAGTGACAGGAAGCTCTCTTTGTCTACCACATCCTCTTTCTCGTTCGACACCATGACTGCGGCCAGCTCGGCCATCTCGTCCAGTGCCTGATACTCCGCAACGATGTCATTCAGATCCTTGAGGATTTCGCCCATGATCGGCTTGTAGTATTTCCCACCCTCCTGCAAAAACTCCTTCACCAGTGTTGGGTACAAAAGCTCTATGTTTGAGGGAGTTTCTACATATTTCTGTAGCAAAGTGGCGAATCCCTCTACCATTCTCTTCTTTAAGGAGTGTTTTTTGCTTCCGCCTGGGTAGTAGGTTTCGTACAGGCTGGTCATTTCCTTGCGGAAAGGAGCGGTCTCAGGGGCATAGATGGGGTTTCCCTTGGCATTCTCTCCGATTGTGGCCAGCATGGGCTTGCTGATGTCGTAGGCGTGATCCAGGAAATGCGTGATCTCGTGAGCGGCGACACTCAGGTTATTGACTGACTGTACCCTGATGTTCTTGGTTCTCTGATTGTAGATACCGGCCGCTCTATAGGGCAGGAAGCCTTCACCGATGCTCTGTGCATACTTGTCGATCAGGCCTACCACCTTGTCACGCATGAGGAACTTTTTATTCTCCAGCTGTTTTTCCCTGGGCTCGTATGAGGCCATACGGCTGCCGCCAAAGGAAGCAGAGGTGCCGGCCGCTATCTTCGGGAACACGGACACTCTGGGGAACAGGCCTGCGGATCGCTCCAGGTATTCCTGGGTGATGGCTTTGTAGTCGTTCTCCTCATACTTCATGTTCTTGCGATCTTCGATGGCCTGCTTTTCTTTCTCTGCGAACTTAGCACTGATGTTATCTTTCGCCTTCCGCTTCTCTTCGATCTTAGCCTTGAGGGCATCGATCATCTCCTGGGTGACACCCTCCTGCTCCTTCTGCCTGGCCAGGGTCTCGATCCGGCTTTTGATATTCGTGATCGACACTCGTTTGCTGGCGATATTCTTATGGTTGGCCGCTATCTGCTTGGTGTACTGTTCCTGCTTTTTGGCATCATCCGGCCAGTCCTTCATAAACTGCTTTGCCTCAGCGATCCGGCGTTGGTTGCTCTCGATCTGAGCCTCATCCTCCCTGATCAGGTATTCCAGGTTCTTCACCGAGATACCCTGCCAGAGATCCTCTAGGGTAGCCAGCCGGCCGGACAGGCCAGCCAGATCGATCTTGATCGATTCCTCTTCCATCTTGCGTTCGATCTCCACCCTCTGCACTGGATCGGTCATCAGCGAAGCCAGTACCTCATCAAACGATACCTCATCTCCCTCAACCTCCATGACCTGTTCACCACGCTTGACCGCTTTATTCAGTTCTTTCTCACGCCGTTCCTTCTGTGCGTTCTTCTGAGCCACAAAGACGGCTCCGGTGTTCTTGGTGAGCATCAGGTTGTACATGAGGTGCTTATTCTCGTTTCCCTGCCTCCAGGCTCGTCCTGCGAGCTGTTTGTAGTTGGTGTAGTTCCACATAGGCGTGAGGACGAAGATGTCAGTGGTGCGTTTCTGGAGATCCACACCCTCGGCCATAGCGTAGGTGCCGATCATGATCTTGACCTTGCCTTTGTTGAAGGCGTCCTGCATCTGCACTCTCTTGGCCTGCGACACGGATCCATTGATCAGTCCGATCTCCTCTGCTTTGTAGCCGAACTCCTGGATCAGGTAGTCCCTGGTCGCATGGTGGAAGTTCAGGCCTAGCGATTTATTTTGCAGGTTGCCAATGTAGATGATCACCCTGGCCTGGGGATTCTGTTTGTGGCGTTCCTTGATCGCCAGAGCGGTAGCCCTGACCACTGGGGTATTGTCTCCAAACTCCTTTGGCGTTGGTTTGTCTCCTGTGTAGGCGGTACCGGCATACTGCGAGAACGAATTGGCGATCATGGCCTGAGAACAGGATAGTCTCTCACCATTCAGCTTCTTGGCTCTGGCGGCTGCTTCCGCATCGTACCTATTCAGCTTCTTCAATTCTTTCGTCAGCTCATTGTACCGAGCGGACAGCTGGAGCCCCTGGTTGAGCTGTAGCTCACTCGGATTGAGGTACACTTCATTGTTGTGCTTCTCCGGCCGGATCACGCCGGCATCCTCTCCGTCGATCTTGAGCATGGAGGATCCCACCATCTGGCGGTACACATCGAAGTTTTTGAACTTCGTGACCACGGATGCGAAGTCGATATTGCCGGACGGCTTGACCACTCTGAGCATCTCCATCTCGAAGAAGGTGTCCGTGAACTCACGCACATTGTAGACACCACGATCCTTCATCTCCTGGGCAGCGACCATGGAGAACAGGGTGTATTGCTCGAGCGGATTGTTGGCAAACGGAGTAGCCGTCATCAGGAACACATTACGGTTGTTGTTGTGTTTCAGGATGTGCTTGGCCATGATGAACATCTTGAGCCCACGCTTGCTGCGGTTCATTTGCAGCTCAGTGTAGGGATTGCGGATCGGTTTACCGGTCTTTTTGTCCAGCTTCTTTGGCACACCCTCGATCACATGGTTGTAGTTGTGAGCCTCGTCCATGACCAGGTGATCAATGCCGAGCTCTTCCAGGGTGACAGGACTGGTGCCCATCTTGGCCTGGCCGATCAGCTCCTTGACCTTCTCGATGAATTGGTCTCGTTCCCTGGGCGTGAGCTCTTCACCTCCCATGGCCTCGGTCAGCTCGTCGATCAGCTCAAAGTATGAATCGTCAGTCAGCGAGAGTTTGTCCATGCCTTTCTGGGTCATTACCGTGAATGACCGCTCATCCAGCTTCCGACCGGCGAAGCTGGCGATATTCTTTGAATCCCTGAAATCGTAGATCGTAGCCTCTGGGAAGATCCGTTTGATCGTATTGATCCACTGGGCACCCACGGTTGGATTGGGTGCGATCAGTGCGGCTCGTTTCGCCCAGCCACGATTGAACAGCTCCTGGGTAGCGATCACGGCGGTGAGCGTCTTTCCTACACCGACATCCAGGGCAGCGATCCCTTTTCCCCTGGCCAGTAGGAAGCCGATTGCCTCATGCTGTGCGGAATTGAGCTCGAAGTTCTTGGCGAAATCCTTATTCACCTTTGTCTCCATCGGCATATCTTTATGGGAGACAAAGACATAGGCGTTCTTCTGTTTGTTGAAATCGTCCTCGATGATCTTCTTGGTGGCTGGATCGGTATCGATCTGGGACAGATAGTACCGAAACAGCTTCACGGCGATCCTGGAGGCATTGTTGCGGATGAAGTGCCGCTCTTCGTCGGTCATCTTCCCCTGGGTCAGGTTCTCTCCGCTGACATAGCTGATGGTAGTGCCGATCCCTATTCCCTCGAACATATCAGCCGGATAGGATCTCAGTCTCGACAGGAACTCATCACGAACAGACACGCCATTGGCCGTCTGGATGTTCTTCCACAGCTCAGAGGTAGGATGGACATTGATGTTCTTTGCCTCGATCCACCTGGGCAGATGATCCTCGATGTACTTGGCCTGCTTCTCGTACTGCTCATCTGATATGAAATCGTGATCAGTCTCCAGATCCTCAAGCAGCGTGTAGAGGTTCTGGTTCTCCAGGTAGAAATCGTCCAGCTTCCATTTTCCCTGGTGGAAGCTGAAGCTCTTTACCTGTTCTTCTGGTGCCAGGCCTTTTATGAATGACTGCGGCAGGGTGCCGTCATACTGGATCTCTCTGTATGCTGACATCACAGTGGGATCCTCATCGATGGAGTTGCCAATATCCATCATCTTGTATTTGACTTTGTGGTTGAGCTTGAGCTTGGTCTCGATCTTCTTAAAAGAATCATCGTCCAGCATCGGTGCTGGTTCCATGGGCTTCTGAATGATAATCTTGGCCTTGCTGGTCACATTGGACGGATGAGATCTGACCTCAACAAAGTCCTCGTTGTCCACCGTGGGGATGTCCGCCATGGAGCCTTTAACGAATGGTTCCTCTCCGAAGCGACCAGAACGCACACCAGGCTCACCAAAGATATTCTCTGGCGTTTTCTGCATCATCACTTCGTCAGAGATATTGGACATCCGAGCGACACGGCCACTGATCACCAGGCTGTCCTCAGTGGGGATCCGTTTGAAGATCACCAGATCTGTTCCGACATCGGTGCCGGTCTCGCCAAAGGCTCCATTGGGGAACCGATAGGAACCGACAAACTCACCGAGCCGAGCAATCGCTTCCTTGCCTTTGCTACTTGCTCCACGCAGGAACCGGCTGTCCACGACATAGGCCAGGTGTCCGCCATCCTTGAGGATCGCCAGGCCACGGCCAATGAAGTATTCGATGAAGGTGCCAAACTCGGTACCCTCGCCCATTCCTTTTGCCTCCCCGATGTATTTGCCATAGGGAGGATTGCCCACGACCAGATCCGCATAGGGCTCCGGCAGATGTCCGCCGGTATTGTCCTGTATGAATTGTTCCTGGAATCCCTGAGGGATCGTCTCGTAGATTGGATGGTAGGAATAATAATCCGTCTTTTTCTGCTTCTCCTTGGTCTCCATGACCATGCCAGGATTGAGCACTTTTGATACCACTGCCGAGTAGGTGTTGATCTCGTAGCCATGGAACTTGGTGTCGGCCAGTGGGCTGAAAGCGACAAAGTTACCGGTGCCGATGGCAGGCTCCACCACATACTCCACCTTGGCCAGGGCATCAGCACCCATGATGTCGATCAGCTTTTTGTAGGTGAACCGTACCAGCTTGGAAGGCGTGAAGAACTCATCCAGGGCACCGTCCACCTGGCCATCCTCACGCTCACGGATACCACCGTAGCCGCTATACTGAGAGAGAATCCGTTTCTCTGCCTCATCGTATGCGGCTGGATCGAAGCGTTCTTCGTTGCCTTTGCTATGGATGATCTCTTCGACCTGCTGGTTGAGTGCCAGGCGAGAGGTCGCTGTTTTCTTTACGGTTCGTCTGGTGGGATGTATGACAGCTGTACCGCTCTTTCGGCCGCCAGATCCATCTCCAGCATCGATAATGCTGACGGCACTGCCTTGAGGTTCCCCTCGTACAGTCGGTTCACCGTTGACAGTATCTGCTTTTCCAGTGTCTGCGGATCCCAGTCGCTGAGCATCGGGTACTTCTCCGGCGTTATCGCTACTCCCAGCACCTGCATCGGCTGATTGGCCATCTAGCACCTCCGGTTTAATAGTCTCTGCCTTTGGCTGTATTATACTCCCTTGTGGCTTTTCAATCATCATGCTGGCAGGTAGTTCGTTCACTTTCCTGCTACCCTGGATGATGATAGGGAAGTTCTGCCATCCGTTGATGATCAATTTCCTGGCTGTCTCTAATGCCTCAGTGCGTGTCTTATTGCCTCCATAGGCTATCCCAGTCTCATAATCAGCTACCATCCATGCACCAGTATTGGATTTATGTACAAATCCTATCCTGGATCCGACACCTAAACCGAGATCTACGAAACGCCCTGCCACTCTGATGCCAGCACTCGTTGTCATTAGAGTTTCATCCATGATCTTAACTGTGCTGTTCTCGAACTTTTCCAGAGTAACACCATCTACAGTTACCTCAGAGACCTTCGGGATCACGGCACTTCTGTCTCCTGCTTTCACCTTTTCAGTGAAGCTCGGAGTTTTTACTGGGGGAGCGTTGACTAGCTCCGGCTTCTGATTATGTTGTTCACTATCCTGATCTGCTGTTCGCTGAGCGGTGTCCGGTGCGTTCGTTTTGGAAAACTCTTCAAATACTGCTTTGTAGTTTTCGTCTGCTGGGATCTTTCCAAAGCCTGTCTTTTCTTCTGAGCCGTTGAGAAGGCGGTCATGGGCAATCTCCTTTAATTTATCTCTGATCATTGAATCCGAATCCTCGTTCTGCATGATATTGATGATGTCCGCTCTGGCCGGCGTGTAGGGAAGCTGATAGTACCAGCTAGGGAATACCGCTTTAACACCGATCCAGGTTCCGTTCTTCACATATCCATCCTGTTCTCCGGCGATGATCCGTTCTCCCACTGTGGCGTTTTCCAGTTCGGGGATCATGGCGGTGATCTCTTTGTTTACCATGTCCTGCAAGGTGAACCTGAGATAGTCAGACTGTTCTTCTGTCGTCAGACTTTTACCGTCTTTTTCTACGGCCGTGGCGACCACTTCCAGATCCGGCTTCACATCGAAGATCGATTGCTGGCCGGTACGGATCTCGGCACCAAAGCCAGGTAGTGAAGTCCTGGTGGCCATGTCTTGAGCACTTGCGGCGTTTTCCTTTGCCTTCTTCGCATCCAGGATCTCGCCGGCCTTCGCCGACACCTGGGCTTTCTTTATGTCCTCCGGATTGCCCCATTCTGGCTTTTTGGCCGGAGCATCCATCTTCTTGAGGATCTTGGTCTCGGTGTTGTAGACCTCCTCTGCTTTGTCAAAATCTTTGTACTTCTGGATCGTGACGAACTCGCCAGCTCCAGTGTCGTACACACGGATAGTAGCCACAGTTGAATCGAGACCGGCCGAGTCCCACAGCTCGTAGTCCACGCCATCGTAGCTCTCGAGCCTGACCAGCTCACTAGGGATCCCTCCGATGGAGTGGAGATCTCCGACCTTGTGGCTTTTGTATAGTACCTCATCTTTTGCTTTTGCATCCTCTACGGCCTGTCTCGCCCTGACTTCCTGCGGTGTCGCTTCGTAGCGATCATGGAGAACCTTCATGGCGACATCCTCTATAGGAGTGCCAGCTGGCATCTTTGCTTTTTCCATATTTACTGCCGTCCGGCCTTCCGGTGTCAGTAGCCAGTCTTTCTGCTCCGGCGTGAACTCCGGCTCCAGGATTATCCCAGCTCTTACATCACGAGCGTGTTGGATCTCATGGATCATGGAGATCTTGGCTTCTTTATCATCCAGCATCGGATTGAGCCAGATCTTCACAACCTCCTGGGAAACCACGATACCATTCTCATCCTCATACTTTGCGAGAACGATCTGAGCGGATGGTGTCTCTGCGTTGAACTCCACTGGGATGTCCGCCACATCGGCGTATTCCACTGGATCCAGGAAAGGGAGCTCACCAATAGTCATGGTCTTTTCAGGATCTGAGGTAGTTGGTTTGGTCGTTGGTGAGGTAGTTGGTTCCTGCGTAGCCGCTAGGATCTCCTTGGCCGGATCGTAGGGCTTCGCCGGTGATTTTTCGCTAGGCACCGGTGATTTTTCACCAGACTGCACTAGTGATCCCACTGGAGTGTCCTTGATCGCTTGGATCTGCTTCCTGATCTCCTGGGCTTGCTGGTATTCCTCTTCGGTGGAAAGCATACCCTTGGCCTGGAGATCATTGAACTCCGCCTGGGTAGATCGTCCCTGCCTTACACGACTGGCCGCCGTATCGTACAGCCTGGCCTTCGATAGGATCTGACCATTCTCCTGTTCCAGTTTCTCTACGGCATCCTTCTGTTTCTGATCGGCGGCGATCTGGTCTGCTGTTCTCTGGTTCGTTCCCGTGGCTGGAGTTTTGACAGGCCATACCAATACACCACCCTGTCCGTCTCTGGCAACAATCTTATAGTTCGAGATCTTGACCGGCTCTACATCTCCGTATTCTGCCGCAGCATCCTTGCTCTCTGTGAGCCATATGAGGCTGTCTGCTTTCAACCACTCAATTTCGATTCCAGGCTCTACTGTTATGTCTGCGTTGCCTAGTTCGTCTCTCTCGTAATTTATGATGTCGGCTGCCGTCATTCCTTTCGGCATTGATCCGTGTCCACCACCACGATAGAAGGTTGTTTCTTCCTTAATGGTAGGGGCAGGCTGGGCAGATTGAACCTCCGGATGACCGGATGTACCACTTGGAGCCGAAACGGCCTCCTGGGGGCTTGTAGGTGCCTGATTTTTGCTATCTGGCTGTGTCTGGACAGGTAGGACAGGGATCGTAAAGGATCTCGCACCACCAAAATAGATAGTCGGATTCAATTTTGCGAACTCTCGGCTGTATTCCTCAGCTTTTGCCAGGCTGTTCTCGATTGCCGTATTCCCTTCCACAGATCTCTTGAACGCCTGCTCCCATTCCATATCTTTGAGAATATCACTCACCTTCATGGAGACATCTTCAATGACACGCTTGCCGAGTCCAGGCATATCATCTGGATCCTCAGCCATTTTGTATGTTTTGGTCGTCTGATCGATGAACTTCTCCACTGTGAAGGTCTTTGCCAGTGCCTCATCTTTGTCCAGCTTCCCAACAACAGAGTCGATCAGTGATTGATCAGCTTTTGTGGAGGGCTTTGCGTTCGATATGCGTTTGATTTCCTCTTCCTTTTTGATCAGATCTTGCAGGAGCGATTTGTATTGATTGACCTGGACGATCTGATCAGGAGATAGATCATAGACCTTTTCTCTGTCTATCAGTTCCTGCAATTTCTGTGCAGGAGTTGCCTTCGTATCATTGATCACATTTTTCAAAATCTCGCTGGGCACTCCAGGTGCAGCATCAGGATTTGTTACAGCACCAGTGCCGAGAGATCTCGGAGCTTCTGGTACGGCCGGCACTGGGATCGATGTTCCCCTGGTCTGAGCACTCATCACCTCGGTGCCCTTTACGATTTGATCCTTAATACCGAACACACGAGCGACACCCTTGGCGATAGGATTGTCCTTCACACCATTGAACATGGAGCTGGTGACTGTCCTGGCTTCCATGGGCGTAGGATTATTCACATTGGCGATCTTGCGTTTGATCCTATTGTCCAGGAGTTTGTATACCTGAGCCTCGGCCGGCGTGAAGCCTACCACCTCGCCAGGCTTGGCGTTCTGGATCTTGTAGACTACATCCCTCGTGATCAGCTCCCAGTTGCCAAAGCCGGTGGCCTTCATCATTGGCTCGGTGAGGTATGGCTTCACGGTAGCTTTTACACCCAGGTATGCGGCTCTTGCGGCGTAGACATCCACGGCCACCCTGGCGAGAGCTTCAATAGGTGATGTCTGAAATTGTTTCCAAAGTGTTCCATCGATGAGGGATTTAGCTTCTCCTATAGCAAAAGCACCGGTGTCATACGCCATATCAGCCGCACCATATCCAAGTCCACGCAGGATCGCTAGGGGAATCGGAGCATCATTCTGTTCGATAGATTTCCTGATACCCTCTGTTCCGTAGGATCCAGGGGCCTTGATCATTTGGATTGGGGCATTGATCAGTATCCCTACTCCAGCACCAAGTCCGGTGAAGAAGTCGTTATTGTCAAACTGGACATCAGAATCTGATGATAGAAAGCTCATAATTGTTGGATCAGATGCACGAGCCAGTCCCAGTGTGAACTTGTCCAAGTCACTGAGATCTGTCGCCGACTTTCGGTACTGCTCGTCCGCCTGTTCAGGGAACAGGGCATTAGATCCAGTACCGCCGGTCTCACCGACCGTGAGATTGTCAGTCCTGGAGATCTGCATACCTGATCCGGATCCGGACATACCAGGGAGACCAGCCTGAGCCTGGGGAGCTGGCATCATTTCCATCTGCGTGAGACGAGACAAGGCACCTTTGACATCGAGACCGCTGCTATCAAGGACACCAAGGCCGGACGGCCTGGCTCCGTTCACAGTGAGATCTCCGCCAAGGTTGATCCTGCCGGCATTGTTGGTAAATGGCACTGACAGCCCAGGAGTGCTAGCAGTGGCACCGAGAGGCTGGAACATCATGGACTGCATCGGTGTCGTGGTCTGCAATGGCTGGCCAGGGAGTGCGGATCTGATCGTGGTATCCACCGGTGCAGGAGCTGGCCGGAGGTTGTAACCAAACGCTCTCCTGGTAGGTGCAGGAGCTGGAGCGGCGGCCGCCGGCGTTGGCGTGTTGGCCTGTTCTGATCGTTTTACAAAGGCTCGTATCGGCATGAATGCTCCCTATTATTCTGCTTCTATACCACGCTCATACAAGGCTTCTCTCAGTTTTTCATCACTGTACCATGTACCATAGGTAGATTTCAGCTTCTGGAAGATGTAGTCATAGGAGTAGCCAGCCTTGCCATCTGACCAGCTCTCGAAGAACGGCAGCACATAGTCGATGTCGGCCTGGATGTCGATCTCGGCCTGGTTCTTGGCATCTTTCTCGACTTCTTTGGCATATGCTGTAGCGGAGATCTCAATGGTCTCGCCATTCGACAGTGTTCTAGTATAGGTTGGTTTTTCTTCTTTTGGTGTGGATGTCGTTGTGCTCCTTGGCTTCGTGGCGGTATATCGGCTGGTCTCGGCGTTGAACTCCTGGATCTCAAAGCCACGATCATTGTTGGCCTGATCAAGTTGCATCTGGAGAGCGGTGGTAGCCGCTTCGCTCTGTGCATCCATCCGGCCGGTGACTGCGTTGTACTGCGTCTGGGTGCCAGTGATCCCCTGCTGTTGTCCCTGGACATTGAGACCCATCTTGGTCTGGAGCTGGGAGATCCCAGTGTTGTAGGATTCCGCCATACTGTTCCGCTGACCGACCAGGGCACCGAGCTGGGCATTGTATTTATCCACCAGGGCACCAACATCGCCGGTGATCGCCGCCGCACTCATGCCAGGATTGGCCTTTGTGGTAGCAATCGCCGCATCACGCTGTGCTGTGACGGTTGCGATCTGGCTATCCAGGTTCGTGATATTGGTCTTGATCTCACCCAGGCCAAGGCTCACATACTCAGTGTCGTATCCAGTGGTCAGGTAATTCACCAGCTCATCGTTCTGAGTGTCCAGCTGGGTAAGAAGGTTCTCCGCTCCGATCTCCATGCCGGTAGGATCTGATTGATCCATGGTATTCGAGACACGGCTGTTGATGGTGTTCCAGTCGTTTGTACCGTAGGCCTCATAGGCGGTATCAGGATTGCCGAAATAGTAGGGATTGCCACCAATGTCGAAGCCATACGCCGCTACGCCAGATCTAGGATCGAACTGACGGAGCACATTGTTGGTGATCGGCATACCCTGTTGGATGCTGGACTGCCAGTTGGAGCCATAGTCAGCTACAGCCTCGGCCGGCGTTCCATACCGAGCCAGGATCTTGCCTGATGCATCCTGGACAAAGACGGTCGGATCGTTGTTGAACTTCACCAGATGGGCACCCTGGCCGTACCTGGTGAAGAAGGTAGCGTTCTCCGGAATGTTGGAGACAGGTGTAGCTGGAGCGGTCACCGGTGCCTGCGTGGGCGTGGCCAGGGTGGTCGTGTCTACTAGAGCGGCGGCTACCGGTGCCGGTGCCACTGGTTCCGGCTGAGCGGCCGGTGCCGGCGGTGCACTGTCAGCCTGGTACAGAGCACCCAGGAGTGCCGTGTTCTGCTGGGCTGTCCCCTCGTATGATCGTGCAGTCCCGAGGCCGTACTGCTCGTACAGCAGGCTGCGATCCTGGAGGGTAGGGAGCTTCTGTCCCTTGTCGGTGTAGTATTGGTTGAGGTTGGTGACTGCCATTGCTATGCTCCTTGTGATAATTATACGGCCTTGTTTTCTAATTTTGCGATTTTAGCTTTCAGAGTGTCCAGTTCGAGTTTTGCTTGCTTAAGTGCTCCTATCATAATGGAGAACATCGATGTCATCTCTACTCCATCTACTCCGACCTTCTCTCCCTTTGGGAAATCCTGCACGGCCATTGATCCATCTTCCATTATTTCGTATTTCTTAATGTCCTTTTTCGCAACGAATGTTTTCCTTTGAGATACTATTGGGAAAGTGTCATAATCCAATTTTGGTATACCATACACCGTTTTCTCCGTTGGATGCTTTTTAATCTTAGTGAGTGCAGTGAGGTCGTCATATTTATTGCCGTCAGGCATATAGACGCCCTCATCAAACCACCCCAAGCATCCTCTGTCGATCAGCGTCTTGTAATTTATTGCATTCCAGTAAGCAGAGGATGATCCTATATTTTTACCGGCGGCACTCACACATATAAAACTCTGATCTCCTACGATGTCACCGGTTGATCCCCAATGGTAGCCCCAGAGCTTGTTCCAATGGAGGGCAGACGAACCCAGATCATACGTTCCTGTAGTTTTGGGATCAATTGACCATGACCGGTTTCTTCCATCGTTTCGCACCTGCCAACCTAGCCCATTTCCGCCGAATATTACAACTCCCCCCCAGCTGGACAGGACGAGCCCTTTTGCTCCATTGTATCCAGTATTGACCGGCATAAATCCTACCCCATAGGATGGGACATAATAGTTGACCGACCGTAGACCATCCCAGATAAAATCATCACTATAAACACCCAATATCCCGACATTTGCATTGTCCGATGTGCTGAGACTCAGTCCGTAAATCGAAGCGGCAATAGTCCACATGCCGCTTGAGTTAAAATAAGTCTGTTTCGTGGTCGATGCGTTGTTGCGGATATAAACTGTTCGTCCTGTTTTTGCATTAAGAATTAGATCACCATTGGAAACACTTGCCACATTAAAAGCTACATTAGACATTTGGTCATAATGAGAAAAACAAGCAACATCTGAGTTAGTGCCGTTATATCCGATCTTCGCTCTGCCAAGTATATTCACAACATCTGTGTTGGCACCCACAATAATCTGATTGTTAAATGTGAAGACAGCTTCGCCTATTGTGTTTTGGACGGTCAGAAATGTAGTGGGTGAAAAATCTGCACTTTTCAAATAGAAGTATGTACCTATGCGTGCCTCTATATTGTGTCCTGCGTACATATAGATATCGTACCAATTCTCTGATTCAGGCGTATCTCCGAAGTACAGAGATGCCTTGCCGGCGGCGACGCTGTTTGTTGATATTGCTAATGTTGTATATCCGCTCGCATCGACATATCCAGCAATGTCAATATTGGGGGTAGAAGTTCCAGTTCGCTTCCAGATGATCCTGCCCCAGTCATCCATACTGTCTCCAAGCAGTGATACGTCTGCGGCTTTCGCTACGACTATTCCACTAGCCCCTGAGACGACTATTCCTGCGGATCCAATCGCCACCGTATCGGCTCCGCTCGTCTGGCAAACAATTTCTATACTGTCGATCTGTATCCCGTTCAGAGTGCTGTCCTTCGTGCCTGATCCGATCTTGAAATATCCACCGGCACTAATAGCCACGGCGGACGCCAGCACTGATCCGAGCAACCCTTGTGCTCCCTGAGCACCCTGACTTCCTTGACTACCTTGGCTTCCCTGGGCACCGACCGCACCATCATCGCCCTGGGCACCAACAGATCCCTGGGCACCGACATTACCGGTCGCACCCTGACTTCCCTGGGCACCTGCCGCTCCCTGGGCACCTGCCGCTCCCTGGTTTCCCTGAGCTCCGGCCGCTCCCTGGGCACCTGCCGCACCTGCGGCACCTTGACTACCCACGGCACCGGTCGCTCCTTGTGCTCCGGTCAAACCCTGGTTTCCTTGAGCTCCCACGGATCCCTGGGCACCGACATTACCGGTCGCACCCTGACTTCCCTGGGCACCTGCCGCTCCCTGGGCACCTGCCGCTCCCTGGGCACCTGCCGCTCCCTGGTTTCCCTGAGCTCCGGCCGCTCCTGTAGCTCCCTGTGAACCTGTCGTTCCGGTCTGTCCCTGATAACCTTGTCTGCCTTGCGTTCCCTGGGCTCCGGCCGATCCCTGAGCTCCGGCCGCACCCTGAGAACCTTGAGCTCCCGATGCCCCCTGGGCTCCGGCCGCACCGGTCGCACCTTGGGCTCCTACGCTTCCCTGGGCACCTTGGCTACCCTGCGTACCAACGAGAGAGAGAACATTCCAATAAGTAGCGTTTGGCGGCGTGTGATTTGTATGAGCCTGTATGCAGATATATGAGGTTCCAGTGAGAGCTACGCAATCATTGACGGCATACGCTGTTCCACTGCCCCATGTTCCTCTCCATGTGATGCCGGTCGCCCCGACTGCACCGGCCGCTCCCTGGGCACCTTGGGCACCGACCGATCCTTGCGATCCGGCCGCTCCCTGAGCTCCGGTTTGGCCTTGGTATCCCTGGTTTCCCTGGGAACCGACTGCTCCCTGGGCACCATTCGCACCCTGGGCTCCGGCTGATCCCTGGGATCCAGTCAAGCCTTGCGTCCCCTGAGCTCCGGCCGATCCGGCCACGCCCTGATTGCCCTGAGCTCCGTCTGCCCCCTGAACACCGGCTGATCCCTGGGCACCGGCTTCTCCCTGCGTCCCTTGAGCACCGGTCGCTCCAGCCGCACCGTCATTCCCCTGGGCACCGTTCGCACCTTGAGCCCCGACTGATCCCTGGGCACCGGCATCGCCCTGTGTCCCTTGAGCACCTGTCGCACCGGCAACGCCCTGATTGCCCTGAGCTCCGTCTGCCCCCTGAGCTCCTACGCTTCCCTGGGCTCCAGCCTGTCCCTGGGCACCTTGAGCACCTGTAGATCCGGCAACGCCCTGGTCTCCCTGTGCCCCGACCGATCCCTGGGCACCGACTGAACCCTGGGCACCCTGAGCTCCTTGAGCTCCGGCCGCACCAAGTTCATACCAGCCTGTATTCGTTTCGTTCCGGATCTTCAGAATCGCCATCAGATGAGCACCTCTCCTACTGGTCTATTGGTATAGGGAGCCTTGAGGCAGATCAGATCCGCCTGGAGATATGGGATCTCATTGTCTTTTTCAAACTGTCCTGGGTAGAAGGTCGCCACCCTGGCCTTCTGGAACTTCCCTTTATAGCGTGGCTGAATGAACCGAGCGAAGTTCTGATCGGTGTAATACCAGATGCTGTTCTGGTTCCAGAAGCTCTTGTGCGTGGGATCCTGAAAGGCACCACGGCCATCCGCTGACGGCACCTCAATGAACAGGAAGCCACCAGGAGCCAGCACACGGAAGGCCTCGTTCATGGCATTGATAGGATCCTTGAGGTGCTCGAAGATGTGGTACGCCTTGATCACACCCACGGAATTGTCCGGCAGGTTCCAGTGCTCTTCGTCCAGATCCATGATGATGTCAGCGTTCATCAGATCCACGGTCTCGTAGTGATCCCATTTGTTGAACTGTCCACCGAGATCCAGGCACCGCAGGCCATTGTCGAACGCCCACTTGGTCGCCATATCACGAGAGTATTTGCAGTAGTTCTTGTCAGTCTGAGCCTGGACATCAGCGTTGTAGGTCTTGCTGGAATTGAATGGATGCAGGCGATAGAGATACAGGCACTGATCGATATGCTTGAAGCCAGCCTGGCCGTATGTCAGATATGTCCGACAACAGAGATCGTGATCGTCTCCGGCTTTGATCTCTGGATCATGGCCGCCGAGCTCTTTGTACGCCGATGTCCGCCAGCACCGCACATGATCAGGAGCCCATTCGATCCGTCTCATCATCTGAACGCTCGGTTCCCAGGCAATCGTCTCAAGCAGAGGATGTCCCTCGAAGATGAACGGCCGAGATCTCCAGCCCCAGTATTCAGAGAAGGTAGAGGCTTTCCAGGTACCATCGTCAAAGGCCGCTGAGTTGGAATACACCATCTGCACCTTTTCATCCTGAAACGCCGCCAGGATCGATCCCAGTGCGTCAGGCGTTAAAATATCGTCAGCATCCAGCTCCACCAGGATCTCTCCCTTGGCATTGTCACAACAGAACTTCTTGAGACGGCCGATGCTGTAATGCTCGACATCCTCTATGCTGATCACTTTGATCCTGGGATCCTTGATCGCTTCATCGATGTATCCGCCGTTATTGAGGCAGATCACCCATTCCCAGTCCGTGTAGGTCTGGGACATCATGCCTTTGTAGGCATCGAGAAGAAATGGTGCTGAGGTCTTATGTACTGGCGTGAATACTGAAATCATGGTGAATCTCCTATGGATCTAACCAGACCTGGCCAGCCACCGGCGAGACAGGTTCTGTGTCAGAAATATTGTGGATAATCAATTCGAGCGGATCAAACGGCCGGTTAAGAGTAGCGGTGACACCATTCCATACTAGGTGCATAGCTCCGCCAGTCGTCCGGTTGAGAATGAATGAAGCATCTACATCGTCTCCGAGGTAGTTGGCGGTGAAGTGATTGGCATTGGTATAGGCTAGAGCGACAGATGAGGTGAGTTCCACATTGGAAAACCTGGCTTCTCCGCTTTTCAGGATGAATGAGACCGCATTGTTGCGATCCAGAGCGAAGGCATCTTTCGAGCATCCCCACCAAACATTGCCAAAGCCGTCCACATGGTAGCTCTCAGGTGAGGTCATATCCGGTATGTGCATCTCTCCGGCCACCAGCGTACCCATGACGGCTGAGATCGCAGAAAGGGATTCAACGCTGAGCTTCTCGGCCGTGATCGATCCATCATGGATGTTCACGCCCCTGACTGCATTGGAGGCCAGCTCCTTGAACCCAACAGATCCGGCCGGTATGACCATTGGAGTACCGAGAACCGCACTCGCAGGATTGTCACCCTGGAGGTACGGCTGATCGTAGTATTCGTTGTGGTATACCTTGATCTCCATTATTTGTTCCCTACTGCGTCAAAGGTAGTCACAATAGCCTTGATGTCCGGAGCGGTGTTGCCACTGGGAGTGAGCGTCAGTGCGATCTCGATCTCTTCCCCTCCGTACTTGGGATCCGGATCGATCTTGAAGATCGCCTTGGTGGAGTTGGCAATCGTGAAGGTCGGAGATCCATTGGCCACCTTGGCAGTGATCCAGGAGGCCTGGCCGTTGACCTTGTACTGCACCTGGATCGAGCAACCGGTAGGCAAGGGCTCCATTAAGAGCTGGATGAACGAGAACTTCTGCTGTTCCAGCGTCTTTGTCCTAAACCGCAGTCCCTCATACCTGGCCACGGCCTTGTTGGCAGTGTCGATGATGTCCACACCGTAGGTGGTGCCATCCTTCCAGGCCACATACAGGTTGTTGTTGTGTGCCTGCACTGATCCGATGGAGACAGATGCCGTCTTGCCATGGGACAGCACATACTCGAAGTTGAGTGTGCGGTTCTTGATCATGCTCCTGGTGCCGTAGGAGTAGACGCCGACATCCGCCGCACCGTTCACACCCATATAGGGAACGCCCTTGTAGTTGGCGATTGCACCAGGCTTCACGGAATGATCGGATCTGAGCATCTGGCGGATCGGTACCAGGGCGGAAGTGTCCCAGCTGTAGAGCGTGGATCCTGAATGGATCAGGAGGTAGTTGCTGAATATCATGGCATCTATGCTCATGTCCGGCACTTCACGCCGGTTCAGCCAGGATACCTGCAAGCGATCCCAGTTGTAGAGCTTGTTGGTGGTGCCGGCGATCACGGAGTTGTCCTGGCCTACCACTGTGGAGACGACATCACCGGCTGGGAAGTCCAGTCCGGACATCGTAAAGCCACCCTCATAGTCCACGAAGGCCAAATCGTTCAAATTGGCGATCTGGAGGGTACCCACTGCCTCGGCCATGCTGTGCCAGCCAGTAGTACCGACATCACTGAGGGCTTTCCAGTCCTGGGTGATCACATTGGTGGATACCAGCATCCGGTTGAGCGTAGTCTTGGTTGCGAAGTAGATGTAGGCCTTATAGGTCGATGTTCCACCGGCCAGGTGCGTGTGTGCCATGGCAATCACCGCTCCGGATCCGTCATTTCCGCTCTTATTGGCCACGCTGACCAGGATCGAAGCAGAAGCATTGGCATTGATGGCATTTATCACCTGAGTGGCAGTCGACAGCACCGTAGATACGCTCCTGAGCGTCACCTGGATAGCGTTTCCGGTCACTGTGACGGTCTCCAGTGGCGTTTCCACCCCTGGATTGATGTATTCGATGGATATATCGTTCGCTTCCACGCCTGGCGTGATCGCTGTGAACACCAGATCATTGTTTGCACCGGTCAGATTTGTGCTGAGTGTCGCTGTGGTCGGATCATTGTTCGTGAACTCTCCTGCACCGCAGATCCTGGCACCGGCTCCGGCCGTACCTGAGTAGGTAGCGATCTTGGTATAGGCTCCAGTGCTGGTCGTCATCTTGTAGATACCGCCGGCATCCCCGAACAGGTAGAGATTGCCATCAGAAGCAGACACCTGGAACAGGATCAGCTCGGTGATCGTGGTACCGCTGTCCTTTTTGAGCTTCTGATTGCAGGTGAGCGTGTCCTTGGTCTGTCTGATGTCCAGGCCGTATCCGTAGCGGAAGGCTCCTTTGAGCCCACGGTACGCATCCTCTGAAAGCCCGCCCTCGAATGAATCTACGACATAGAGCATATCTGATTACCCAAAAAAGGTTGAGCTGGCCTGGCCTTTGTATGCCCTGGTGATCTGCTTGGCCTGGGATTCACTGAGAGCGATCAGGGTATTCCTTGCGTCACCCTGCTCTTTCATTGACTGCTCGCCCTTTCCTTCCTTCTCCAGGCAGGTAGCAAAGGCCAGCCGGACAACCGGCACTGCGAACTCGTCATTGAACTCCAGGAGACCGCTCTTGTACCAGGTACCGCAGGCATCGTCCGCCAGGAACTGAGCTGGAATCACGAATGATCCAGTGGCAATCGTCCCGATGGAGTAGATGCCGTCATAGTTTGGTGTCCCGATGATCGTCACGACATTGGCATCTGCAAGCCCATGGCTGGCACTGGAGACCGTTGTGCTCGTACCGGCCGCCGCAAAGGCTGTGATAGCCCCTCTGCTCGTGATCACTGGCATGACTGGCTTCCGGATGTAGGAGATGATCAGGTCGTCTCCTGCGATCTCATAGGCGGTGTAGTCGATGTTGTCCGCACTGAACACCCTGAGATACAGGTGGCCATTCTTGATGGTCGCCACATTCCGGTAGCCGGAGGTCTGGTTCTCGTACTCGTCCACTGTGACGATATGGAACTCAGCCCTGGTACCCTCTGCATCCTCGATCACCACAGATCTCAGGCCGCCGAACTTCATGTCAGTGGGCAGATCGTAGGCTTCCTGGCTGGCCACGGTCGGGACGATCTCTTCATCCTTAAGCCAGTCCCAGTCTATCCGCTTCATCTTTCCGCTCTCCGGATCCTGGTAGGTCATGTTGCCTACTTCCTCTATGGCATTCTGGAGCCAGAGGATCTTATCGTTCTCTTTATGGAAGCCGGTGGTCTCGACTGAGACCATCCTGGCATTGAGATCTCGAAGAAGTTGTGCGAAGTACATAGGTGCTCCTACTGTTGCTGTTTCTTGACTACCTTGATCTGGATCGATAGCTCGAAGGTCTGATGGTTCGTCTCCACATAGACCGGACTTGCACTGAACAACAGCCCATATTTGTCACAGAGCGTCTTGTACTCATTGAGGAACTCCTGGGACGGATTGGCTGGCTTGGCCGGTGGCGGTACCATATCCATGTGATCTGGCATCGGCGGTACGGCCTCGACTGGCTGAGCTGGCACTACTGGCGTTTCATCATCCATTTGAATCTCCCTGAAAAATTAGTAAGTAAGGTAGCTGATACCATCACCATTGGACGCAGAATCCACCCAGAGCAGGTTCAGATCCGCCACTGGGATGAACACGGCCGGATCGGTGTTCTTGAGAGCCAGGCCGGTGGAAGCCGATACATCCGCTCCGCCGATATAGACGACACCGGTGTTGCCTGGGATTGCTCTGACCAGAACACCTGCACACTTCACTGATGCCTCGCTGACCTGGAGCTGGGTACCGGCGGTTGTCACTGCCTTCTGGCCGCTGGTTCCGAGAGGTCTGCCGTAGATCGGATTGCCGTAAGCGTCTTTCATCTCTGTCTCCTAGAAAATAATCTATACTCTTTCACAGAACGGACGATGCCCACACTACGAATCGCAACATAGGCACCGTCCATATTCCTCATCAGATCCTCGTGTTTAGAACTTTGCTTGGACGATGTCCGCTGTACCACGGATCCCAGTCTGAGTTTCAGCCTTGGCCACTGGTAGCACCTGTCCGGCCGCTCTCATGCGAAGCTCGGCGTTCTCCTGTGCCAGGCGTTCATTCTCGATCCTGGTCTGCTCCAGCGTCTTTGTGGCTTTGGCGAACTCAGTCTTGAGCTCGTCCATGCTGGCCTGCTTGACCAGGGAAACGAACTCCGCACTGCCTTTGCCCACTGCCTTGTTGTTGGGATGATTGTCCAGGAACTCGATCTCGGCCGGATTGTCGGTCTGGTAGCTTCCATCGGTGAACTGGATCGCTTCGCCGTTGACGAGCTGGGCATTACCACCCTCGTAGTATTTGAAGTAAGCTGACTTGATCGGGAGCCGGAGGCTGGAATACTTCAAAGACACATACTGACGCATCGTAGGCCGTTTGGTGGCCTCACCAGATGCCCCAGGATCGCTTTTCACTGAACCGGCTGGCAGATCGCCTGTCCCCTGAGCCTTGCCTGAGAGCTTTTCAATGAGCTGATCCTTTTTGAGGCCAAAGCTCTTGATGCCTCTGATCCCTGCTTCTTCCTGTAGTTCCCTATAGGACATTTCTGCGTGATCTTTTTCTTCTGACATTCTCAAACCTCCTTGATATGGTTTAGCCGCACATTGTCGCTGAGCGGTGGGAGATATGCTCAGCAACCGTCTGTGGCTAATCGGTTACAGAGAGCTGACGGACGCTACTGCGTGAGTCGTCTCCTGTTCGACCTGGAGTCCAACTTCTGAAAGGTACTCTTCCACCACACTATCCTCGTCATTGGCCTGGCGATTGGGCAGGAGCTGAGTGTCACGATTCTGAAGGAATCGATAGGTCAGGTTCTCCATGTCCAGAGCCACACCGTAATTGCCATAGGTCGTGCCTGTGAGCAATTCGTGACGGATCAGGTGCAGGGTGCCGTATGAGCTTTCATAGGTCATCACTTTGATGCCAAAGGTCTTTTCGTCCTGGCGGATCTGGATACGGTTTTTGAACCAACCCTCGATCAGATTCAGGAACGGAGAAGAACAGAAGAGATACTTTTCACTGTTGCCATGGGCAAATACCTGGGACGACAAGAAGGTGAGGAACTCAGCTTCGGTGTCAACATTCGCCGTTGCGTTGGTGGTGATCTTGTTGATTACGCCATCGGTGAAGCGTTTGGAATGGGTACCGCCTGTGGACAGGGCAAGTTTGCCGAACAGGAAAGATTTTTCAATCTCTCTGAGGTGCTCGGTATGTTTCTTCATTCTCTGGTAGTCCAGATCGTTTTCCTTCACCCAGGTATCAGTATTCTTTGCAGTGTTCGTGATACCGATGGGGGTACGGAAAAGCTGGCAATAGCCGTAGGGCTCGGTCATGGTCGTAGACTTGATGTTACGAGCACGAGCACCCTCTTCGTTGGCGTTGCCGATCAGGAGAACATCACCCACGGCTGAGGCCGTAGCGGTTGCTCCACCTTTCTCTGCAAGCACGACTACTGCGGTGTCGGAAGTGATCGATGAGACCTCAAATACCCATTTCTGGGCGGCGACAAGGAGCACATCACCGGCCTGGAGGCTGTTGCCACCAGAAGCCAGGGTGAGGGTACCACCTGTAGCATCCACGGTTGAAGCTCCGGTGAATCTTTCGAGACCGAAGGTATCTTCAAACCAGTAGAACTTGGGATCGGTCGTCACTCTCTTCTTGATCGATTTGCTCTGTCCACGGCTATCCTTTGCGGAAGGGATGGTCAGGAGAGAGAGCAGGGGGAACCTGTTACGATCACGAAGATTGATGACATTGGCGATGTCGTACTTGATTGGGACTAGATTCGCATTTCCACGAATACCAGTTGCTGTTGCTGTCATAGTTTTTTCCTCCTTTCTTTAGGAATTTGGGCAATAATGTGTATTAAAGACCGCCCAGGATCCCAGTTTCTCCACCGTTAAGCAGTTTGTGGATACGCATCTCCTCAGTATCCATCTGATTAGGTGAAATGGGCGAACCCTCCCCAGTTTCGACGGCTATTCTGGATCGTTTGATCTGGGTTTGTGTGCCAGCAGATCCCGATCCGTCAGACTGACCATCCGTATTGAGTATTCGATTGGCCTGTTGGCAGGCCTGATCTAGCGTAAGGTACTGTTTCTTGAGCTTGGCGTTCTCCAGCACCATCTTCACCGTGTCCTTGTAGGTGCCCTTGGGCTTGAGTGCTGGATACTTGCCGTAGGCATCATCGATCTGCTTCTGAGCTGACTTGGAGACCTCATCCCTCTGTTTGAGTGCATCACTGATCTTCCGGCTGGTGCGATCTTCCATCTTCTCGAACATCATCTTCACGATGTCCGTACCGCTCATCTGATCGATCTGATCCTGGGTGAGGCCGATCTCTTTGAGATAGTCCACAGCTTCAACCACCTGCTTGTCGGTTGGAGGGATCTTCAAGGCCTCGAACTGTTTGGAGAAGTCCTCCCTGAGCTTGGCGATCTCCGACTTGGTTGACTTGAGCTGATCAATCACCTGCTCACGGCTGACACCGTGATACTCATCCTTTGGCTGATTGTCGTCCTGGTCGTCCTGGGTAGGATCCTGCACCGGCTGATTGGCCTGGGGGAGCTGAGTGCCTGGTGCCGGCACTTCCTCGATCTCATTCTCCAGATTTGAGAACACCTGATCCATGTCATCTGTCATTTGAATCTCCTGAACTGAAAATTAACTATTCAACACTGATGATGCGGTGATGAGAGGAAGCTCAGCATTGTCGATGGTGATCATCTGAGCACAGAACGCACCGGAGACTGCTTCCCCGGTTTCAGCGACAGTCGCTACGCACCGAACGTATCTTTTGGTACGTTTGATGTGCATTTTGTAGCTGGTACTCGCCACAACCACCTGAGAGGCCGTTCCGCCCCCTACCGTGGCGCAGGTGGTATTGGCAGACGCATTGGCGGCTACGTCGCTTTCTTGAACGGTCAGAGTGATCGCCTTGCGGTCTGCACCGGAAGCCGTGGTGATCGCTGACATAGCGGCAACGACACCAGTTAGGGTATCGGAACCTTTGGCAGTGACAGTCACGAGTGCGGTGGCGGCGGCTGATGCTTCGATGGCAGTCTTGACCTGAGCGGCGGTGGACAGAGTTAAACTCACACTGCGAAGAGTCACCGTAATGGCTCTCCCCACCACAGTAACCGTCTCCGTTGCTGTTTCCTCTCCCGGATCCACATAGGTGATAGTAATCCCATCCCCAGCGGTACCCAGGCCGGCGGCGTCAGTGGCGGTGAACCGCATATCGTTGTCGGTGGCGTTGGTCAGGTTGCTCTCGATGTAGGACTGGACATAGCCGGAGATGTCTCCGACTTCCCAGTTGACCAGGGCGGTCTCGTACTTGGGAACGCCAGCACCATCACGAGAATCGAGCGAATACCCATTGGCGGTCGCTGTGACGAGCTGGTTCTTGAACGCAGTCAGGATCTCGAACGGTTGAAGATTCATGGGTCTCTACTCCTTTGATAATTGATTTGATAGTTTTCTGAAATTTTCTAAAGTGTTATCCACGGAAAACAGAACATTGTGAAGAACTTCAATGTGAGCGGCGAGTGATCTAGCCTTCGGGCATCCAAGCGTTTCCTCAGTAAGCACGAGGCTGACCAGTTCAGATTGATCCATGCGGATCTCCTGTTCCAGTTCAGCTCTCAGGATCCGCCAGCCTTCGGTATCGACCATTTCCCGAAAGGCTACTCCACGCTCAATTATCTTTTGTTCTTCCATCGTCTGATCTGACATTATTCCTCTCCGTTACCTGGGATCATTGGTTCATCCATGGCGGCCAGCCCACCGAGATCCTTTGATCCGGCCTTGATGCTGTCCAGCTTGTCGATCAGCTCATCCAGGGTAGTCTTGAGATCGCCGGTCTGTTCATAGTTGACCTTGGCCTGATCCATGGCTTCCTGGACTGGTGCAAACTCAAACTCTCCGCTCGTTTCAGCGGTATTCATACTCTCCATGAGGGACGGAAGTGACATTGCCATACTGGCTCCTTATGCTAGGTTTTGAATCAGGGGTATCTTCTGCATCATCTGTCTCAATTTACTGATCTTGGCCTGTTTGGTGCCTGCACCCTGGGGAGCCTGGCCTGCTATCGGCTTGGGAATGATCGGTATCATCTGCTGGTTAGGCGGCACTGGCCGTTGTCCCTGGGGAGCCTGCATAGGCTGTCCCTGCGGTTGTGGCGTTGGCTGAGGCATCGGAGCCTGCTGAGGAGGAATGTTCCCAGGAACCGTGTTCGGGGTCGCCACAGGAGCCCCAGATACCGCCAGAGGCGGTGATATAGGGACAGCCTTGTCCGCCGGCATAGTACCCAGGAACTGATCTATGTATTGTTCTTTGTCTAATTCTTTCAAAAGCATCTCGAACAGGATCCGCTTCCTCATCTTCCACTGTTGCATAGCCTCTGGATCCTGGGGATCCGGCTGGTCTTTGCCCACCATGTTGTCCAGGAGGAACATGACTGCACTGATGCGATCCTTCTTTGAGGGCGGTATGATCGGCTCGATCTTCACGATGGCATCCACGGCCACCTTGGCATCGGCTGAGGTGAATTGACCGAAGGACGCTCCATCCTTGCCCATGATCCGGTAGTACACATCCTCGTCCAGGAGCTCCTGGCACATCTCGATCAGGATATTGGAGAGATCGGTATAGAACGCTTCAATGTTCTCGGTGTTGATCGACAGCCGCTGATTGCTCTGGGAGATCAGCATCTCCACCTTGCCCATGGCCTCGTTGCTGGACTGAGGCTGGCCGGACATATACTCGGTCATGGCCAGGGTCTGCTCGATCTCGTCACGGATCGACATCTCGATCTCTTTGGAGGCCAGGTTCGGGGATGGAGGCGGTACCACTTCGACATCATCCAGCTTGCGAAGTTCCCAGATCGCCATAGGAGCGAACACGATGTCTCTCTTGGTGATGCCGGTATCCTTGCGGATCTTCACCACAGGATCTGTCATGTAGGATGCGACCTCGGAACGATGGTTCTGGAAATCAGCCACATCCAGGATCAGGTTCTCGACCGGCTCAATATGGCCGACCGACCAAAAATGCCTGGCGATCCGGTGATCATCCATCTCGATGAAGTTCCGGCCACCGCTGGACTTGAGGAAATCAAAAGGATTGGTCTCTTCCCTGGCTTTAACCTTCTGTTGCATGATCACGACCAGTTGCTGAGGATCAGTCTCCCAGTCATAGCACTCCCAGATCTCCACCTCGTTACCCTCGTACATATCGCTCAGGCGATAGCCTTGGTAGGTAGCTGGCTTCTGGGTCTTATTCTTCATGGTCTCGATCTGCCCCATCTTGAGACTATCGAGCTCGTACATGGGCTTCTTCCAGTCATCCACCTTTGAGGGTGAGACCTGATCAAGGTTGTCGTACAGGTGATCAGCACCACGAGCATCCTCTTCACGCTTGAGGGTGTCGTAGTTCTTCACGATGCGATGGATCAGCCAGGGGCACCGTCTCATCCGTTTGGTCTCCGGAGCCGGTAGGATGTCCATCGGATCGCAGAGAATGATGCCAGGGAGCTTCCCAGCCCAGACTACCTTGGCCAGGCCTTTGCCAAACATACCGCTGTCCTGGACGAGATCGGTCTTGATTGAAGCCTCGAAGTCACTGACATCGAAAATGTATTGAAGCAAATCATCCCACCGAGCCAATGATGGAGATTCGGTATCATCGGACATCCGTGGGATGATTTGTACTTCCCTTTTGGCAGGTGCTAATCTGGAAACGAAAGTCTCTATGAGCTTAAACGCAATAGGAGGCATACGCTGGATCTGATATGCGTAATCAGTCCGATAGTCGTAGCCTCTGAACAGCTGATACATTCTCACAAACTTGTCCGTGATCGGCTTTTTGAAGTCGTAGGCCAGCTTGAACCGCTTTTGCCACTTTGCTACAACCGGATCAATGTCGTTTGTTGCCATAAAAAAACCGAAAGTGAGAAATGAATCTCAGCTTTCGGTTTTTCCGATAAACTGCGTGGCTGGTAAAAGCCCTTATGGATCGCTCCATCGGCAATAGTATAGAGGAACTACGAAACGGTTGCAATATGCTGGGCAATACCACTGAAAAGTCGCTCCAGTTTCTTGTCTGCTTCTAGATCGTCCGCCAGCGATCGCAGGAGCTACGATGTTCATTCTTCTTCCTCCTCTGCCTGGATCAGGAGTGCGGCACCTTCTGATGCCTCACACTCAGGGCACCCATACTTCCCCAGGCTCTCTTCAAAGGTCGCACCGCATCGGCACCGGTACTGGTATTCTCCGTCCATCAGGACACCTCCACCTCTACATGGCCAGGCTTATCGGTCAGAACAGATTCCTTCGTCTGGATCCGGCACACCTTCCCACTCTTCATAAATGCCTCCACGCTTCCATACTGGTTCTTCCGACACACCTGGATCAGGAGCCATTCAGTATGGGTGATCGACACCTTGGCTGGACAGTCTGGGTAGTCGTTCATACGTTCTCCTGATCTAATCTCATAACCAACCTGAGTATGCGATCCTAGACAAACCGTTCACGCTTGGCCTGTCTGCTTCCCATTGGATCCTCCTTTACTCATAGATGCTATGGCATTGTTGATCATAACTTCCACATTTTTACCAACGATCATCTGGATCTCATTCGCCGGAATCCAATCACTCACAACATACTTGGCTCCCAGGTGATGTATCAGCATCACCAAGCTCTCGTACAGGGCTAGTTCTTTGTCCTTTTTCTCTGCTTTGACCAGATTGATCATCCTGTCCAGATCCTCCATCGTCAGTGGATCTTCGACATGAGTGCTCGTGGTACACGCTACAGGAGCTAACAAATCATCGATTAGGTTCACTCTTGGATCCTTTCATATAAGCGACTAGCCAATAGATGAACGAGAGGAACATATCATTCGCACCAGTGTTGACCCACTCACGCCTGGTACCAAGCAGGTTGGAAAGCGGTGTGTCCCTGGCATACATGGTGCCTGCGTGTTTCAGGAGCATCTGGAAATGAACCGAGTCCCTGTCCATGTCGAACCGTATGGATCCACGCCGGAGCTCACTGACTGCGTGATCGATGATCCTAGTCCTGGCTGACAGCACCTTCACCTCTTCCTCGAACTCCATGCCCTTCTGGCCACCCTCGTCCAGGTAGCGGACGATCTCAATCAGCTTGGGATCGTCATTGAACCAGTTGAGGAACACCTTGTATGGGAATGCTTTGGCCAATGCGTAGGCTTCCTCGGTGTATGGCATACCATCGATCACCGCTGTCCTGATGTCGTAGAAGGTCATCACATCGGCCAGCTGTTCAAACCGACATCCGCACCGGCCAGACGCTTTGGATCGCCCACAGAACTGGCAGTGGCCTCGTCCTTCTCCTGGAGTGAGCTGATCCTTGAGTACCTGCATCCAGAAGATCCCCTTGGCGTTACCCACGGTCAGATGCAGTCCCTTCTCTCCGCCGGTATCGATCCCTGCCACATTCCCACCGGCCTGATCGGCTCGGACATTTGTGACCAGGTTCTTGATGAAGAGCTGTTCCTGGACACGCTGATCCACACTGATGTACGGCAGTCCCAGGTTGAAGTTGTAGAACTGGCTGATGTCCTCACTATCTCGAAAAGTCTGAATGAGACGCTTTGGTGAGATCCAGGGACAGATCATCTGAGGGATCCAGTAGCCGGATATGTCACGCCCTGGGTACTTGGCTTCCCATCTGCCATTGTCTGAGATCTGCTGGACTGACACCACCTTCCGGCAGTGAGGGCAGAAGTAGCAGTTGTGCTCGATGTCGATGGTCGGAGGGTAGCCGTCACGCTCTTCCCACTCCTGATGGTAGACCTTGCCGCAGTATGGGCAGGTGATCCGCCAGAACTTCTGATCGGACTGTTGCCACTTCATGTCGATGCCAAAGTTGGGGATCGATGGAGTGCTGAAATACTCCAGGCCACGGAGCTGAGACGCTGATAGCCGGCTCTCGTAGGTCTCCACCACGATAGGATCTGAGGTATCCAGCTCGTCATGGTAGTTCCAGTCGGAGGTCAACATGATCGCCTTCTGCTTCCCGAAGGTGCCACGAAAGAACACAAACGCCTTGCCGATCTGCTTCTGCTCGATGCTGTCCACTGATCGCTTGTCCAGATCCTGCGTGATGCAGGGATTAACACGGATCAGCCGATTGGTCTTTGAACGCACAAAATCGCTCACATCGCCGTCTGTGGGCAGGGTGTAGATCTGATTGATTCCCCAGAACCGAGCACGATGTAGGAGCTTGAGGTTCATCATCGTGCTCAGTCCCACCTGGGAGGCCTTCAACACGGCCTTCTGGGGATAGTCGTCATCGTACAGATCCTCTAGGAACCGATGGCTCCGGAACTCGATTGGATTACCGAACTCGTTTTTGATGTTGTTCGCATAGATCCATGGTCTCGCTGTATACCGCTGTGCTTCCAATGGAAAATCCATGTTAGCCTTTCAGAATGGCCAGAATTTTGTCTCGTTTTGCTATCTCGTCCGGCGTCAGTGGCTTCTGTGCCGTCTCGTCTATGTGCACCACCTGTTCTGATTTGTCGATGATCCGGCCGAGAACCTTGTTCAATTCCCTGGACGCACCGAGGGAACTACCAAGGTCTTTCTTCTGCCGCATGATGAAGGATAGATTGGCATCAATGAGCTGAGGTGTAATCCCCAGCTCCAGTATCTTATCGTTCATATAGGCAATAATGTCAGGTTTTGCAAGGTTCTCATGACCGCACGATTTAGCCAACGCATAATCTTCCGGCTTCTTAGCGTCCAGGCCATACGCTTGGATGTAGGCCTGAGTAGCATTACCCATCAGCTCGTCGCCCAGATAGTAGTCCACCCACATCTTCTGTTTGAGGGTGAGACCATACTTCTTGAGATCAGCCATGTCAGAAGATTGCAGGATCGATGGCAGTGGCTTCCTGGGCTTCCGGCTCTTCGCCTTCGGTGATGGGAGTGACTTCTGCTTGATCATGGGAGATCTCCGGTACTTCCTTGGCTTCCACAACACGCACGATGTTCGCACCCACTCTCTTTTTAAGCGATCCCAGGCAGTGACCATGGATCGTATCGTCAACCATCCGCACAGGTCATCACCTCACGCTTTGGCATCGAATCTCCTTCGATACATAAATTATTTGCGATGGGACGGATTAAAAATCACCTCTACGCCATAGGAGCTGGCATACCAGAGCATATCTCTCAGAGCTAAGGCCTCCTCATCGGTAGCAAAACCGCTCACCTCAAACGCCACAGATCCAGGCTTACCATTCGTCCCTACCCTAGAGGCCGCCCTGATCACACTACGAGCGGAGGCATCCAGATGCTTTCCTACTACCACAGAACTATCAATGTAATGAGTAAAGTCAGAGATCTCTTTATAGGTCAACCGTGTTTCTGGTTTTGGTGCTGGTACTGGTGGTTCCAGCGTCCCGACATAATTTGGTGCCACTGGGGCAGGCTCTACGACAGGACTGGCGACCTCACCGGTCAGCCCTATCTTCCTCAATGCCTTCTTTTCGATCTGACCGATCCTGGTGGCTGACACTCCGTACTTGGATGCGATCTGGACTTTTGTTTCTCCCCTGATCCGGTAGACCAGGATGCTGTACTCCTTGTTCGTCAATGCAAACTTTGACGCCGTCAGATCCTCAAGAGTAGGGTATGCCTCAATTTTGTTCATCGAATCTCCTTCGATAGTATTGTCAATGAAAGTATAGTCTAAAACACTGATGGATGTATATACTGTTGGCCGGTCAGCCGTTCCCACTTCGTCACCATGTTCTGATACGCTGTCGCCCAGACCTCGATCTGAGGATGGTTCTTGTTTGCCTCATCTGCCATGAGCCCTTCTGCCTTCTTCATCCTGGCCAGGAGCTTATCAGCGCAGACAAGGAAGTGCAGGGCATAGGATCCGTCCAGCTCAACACTGATCTGAACAGCGGCCTTCTTGACCTCTGTAGTGGCAACGAAGATCTCCGTACCGCACTCCGTACACTTCATGCCACCTTTACAGTCGAAGGTGACATCATACCCTGAATTGCCGTTCTTGATATGGACAGTCCTGGCATTGTCTCTCATCTCCTGGATGATCTCAGCGGATCGCTGCTTGATGTAGTTCAGATCCAGTGCCGATCCTCCCAGCTTTTTCTTCCTGGTACCAGGTGGATAGTATTTGTCTCGGCACTGGGCATCACAAAAGTGCTGGCCGTCTGCGATCTCCTTTCCGCACTGTGCACAGTTTTTCATAGTCTCTCTCCTACATCATAGGTTTTCAGTCCTCTGAGCACTTGGATCTCCACTCCGGCATTCTTCTTTGACACACTATGTCCAGTGAACACTGGGATCAAGTAGTCGCAGTTGTCATCCGCGATCCATCCGTACTTGACCATGAGATCCTGAACCTCCTGAGCGGCATTGATGTAGTCGAACACTCTCTTGGTGTCCCTGATGAAGAAGAAGGACACTATGTAGGGAGGCTTGAGATCTCTGATCTGTCGGAAGAACTCGGTCTTTGCGGCGATCCAGTGAGCCCAGGTGCACATCTCGTAGCTCTCACAGAGCTTTGATTGGAGCGACAGGCTCCGGCCTGACTTCGTTCTGATGTTCCTCCTAGAGTTTTTGGAGGATGGCACATTCACTGGTATGAATATCATTCCCCCACCTCCTCATCATCGTCATCTGATAGGAAATCTGCCGATACCAATATCCCATATACACTTCCTACAAAAAAAAATGAAACAGAATAAAGCAGTTAGCCATAATCGTAGTATCATTTATTCCCCACTGGATATGCCTCGAGTACCTTGGCTTTGACTTCCTCATATCTATCTCGAAACTGCTGATATTCTTCATCGTCCACCGAAGATGACATTAACAATACCGTTACGGTAACACTAATCTCCTCCACCGCCTCCCTCACTCTCGCATTGGCGTATTCCTCCACATCGGAGTAGAGGACATATCCACCATTATCATCCTCATACG
>Ga0100403_1000448_pt1 | contig 40950 bp, 71 predicted proteins | sample CryGeymet201501t_FD_83663 | JGI IMG/M metagenome (GOLD analysis project Ga0100403, IMG submission 83663) | Groundwater microbial communities from Crystal Geyser aquifers in Utah, USA - Crystal Geyser metaG 2015-01t | ecosystem: Environmental > Aquatic > Deep subsurface > Groundwater | place... | reverse complement strand
GTTGGCGGATCGAAAAGCCGGGAAGATTTGCCCCCCCCCTGCCTAGATGGTCGTGCGGATACGCGGCAAGATGCAGGCAAGCGCCGGCGCGCCGGCTATGAATACGGCAAAGGGTGACAGGTGAATCATAAGGACTCATGCTTGCGCCGCATGACTGCAAATAAAATCACATTAATTTGCATTATTTGCTTGACTTGCCGCCTTTATGGTGGCATTATAAGGGCAAGGCAAGCGGAAAGGCCGCGAATCGCCAGAACCCAAAACGGAGAAAATAAAATGAATATCAAAACCACAGGAATAGAAAAAGACATTGACAGAGAAACCGCGCGCCGCGCGCATAATGGCACAAGTTTTTCCCCGGAAAAACGCGGCGACTCTATGATCGCCGAATATATTGAAAGCATGAAAAGCCTTGCGGCATTTATTGAAGAGAACGCCAAGGACGGAAGACAGCAGGAAATTATGCAGGACGTTTTTGACCGCTTGCGCGAATCCTACAAGAAAAAATATCTAGCATGGATCGCTGCAAAATCGCGCTGCATCTCTTCTATGATCGCCGGCCCTTCTAACTTTCCAGTAAGGCGGGCAGAAAAAGCAAATGAGGCAGAGCATAAAAGATGCGTTGAACTGATAGACTTCAATAAAAAAATGCGCGGATACGCCCTTAAAAGCCTTGCCAATGTTTACAGCAAAGCGGAAAAGGCAGAGTCGGCACTGGACAAAATGCGACGGGATCTTGCAGGCGCTGAATCAGCACAAGACTTTATGAAAGCTGCTAATGCTCTCGCACGAAAAAAAGACTTTGACGGCTTGCGCGCGCTCTTTGTCGATACATACGGCGAGGAAAAAGGTTCTAAAGCCTATCAAGTATTCATGAAGCCGGACTATGCACAGCGCATTGGCTTTGCATCCTTTCAATTGTCAAACAATTTGGCGAATATCAAACGCATGCGCGCGCGCGTCGCAGATATGGAGGCAAAGCAACGCCTTGCAGATGAGTCGCCACAGGTTGAGAAGGAAACCGCCTTAAACGGCCTAAAGATTGTACACAATCACGAAGAAGACCGCCTGCAGCTTATTTTTGACGGCAAGCCAGACGAAGGAGTCCGCGCCGTTTTAAAATCAAACGGTTTCCGGTGGTCCCCGCGTTTCGGGGCATGGCAACGGCAATTAACCCGGAACGCTATCAGCGCCACAGAACACCGCGTTTTAACAGCGTCGGCGCTTGCACAGTACAAAGCCACAGCATAACAACAATACAGGGGAGCGCGCGCAAGGCTTCCCCCCTTATACGAAAAGGACTTGATACAATGAAAACGCCCGGACAAATTGCATATGAAACAGAGCGCCGCGATTTTCCTTTCTATCATGACGGAACGCCGCGCCGCACATGGCAAAATATATCTGATATTTCCCGCATATCATGGGAACGCCACCCAACGCCGCGCGCGCTATGGGGAAAAAACCGGAATATTCGATCAGCTTTTAAAGGGGCATAGACACATGACACAGGAAACAATCTATAAAAAACTTCCCGGTTTCGGACTGCGTGTTAATGCCGTTCAAAATGCCTTTGAAAAAATTGGCGCTGATCGCTATTGTGAACTTTCCCTTGACGGCTTCACAAAGGCATTGGAAGGGGAAGACTCGGACGCTGTTATATGTGCCGTGATGCAAAAGGCATACAGCGCGCCGGGCGAGCTGCTAAGCAAGGGCATAAAGATTATGTTTGAAGAAACCGAAACAGGGCCGCGCGGGTTCCCGAAACAATGGGAAGAGATCGCAGGCGAACCGAGACGATCAGGAGAGTCGGACATGGAACAAGAACCAAGGATTATTTCACCCTATAAACTGCTTTGTCGCAGTTGCGGATTGACGCGCGACGAAGGCACGGAATTTGCAGGCGCCCGGCATGGCACCGGAAAGGACTGGTGGACAGATCGCCGCACATGCCCGCAAGGCGTCCTGCAAGAATTACGCGCGCTCTATGACTTGATTGATAAACTATCAATTGAGGAAGAAAAACGAATCCGCGCAATGATCAAGAAAGGGGCGGCAATCAGCGTTAAAATATATGATGGCCTGCCCCCATATATGAACGTACAACACGCTGTTTTACGCCGCGCCATTGAACGCCTGCCGGCCGACCTTGCGCCGCTGGTAACACTAAGCGACGAATACGAAAATTAAAAACACAAAAGGCGCGCGGAAAGGGCGCAAGCCAGAACTCTAAAGGAGAAAAAAAATGATTTTAAGCATCACATTCGCCGCTTGCATTCTTGGAGGCCTGACAATGTTCTTTCATTGCATGGGCGAGGAAAAAGGCCTTGCCTCTTCCATCATCATGGCGGTTTTTGTCGGTGTTGGATGCGGCATTATGAGCCTTGCCTTGTCGACTCTTTTCATGACGGTATAGCGGCGCATGGACACGTTAAAACCAGACATGCAATCCTTATCCGTCCCTGTATCATCGAGAACGGATAAAGAGCGGGAACGCCTGAAAAAGCGCGAAGCCGATAATGATTTCCGCAAACTCTATCACCAAAAACGATGGCGGGATCTACGCTTGAAGATATTGGAGCGGGATTTATTCACATGCAGGCAAACAGGCGTTTTGCTATCTGGCAAGCATCCCGCACCGAATAGCCCCGTTGTTGACCACATAAAGCCGCATAGGGGCGATATCGCGCTATTTTGGGACGAGAACAACTTGCAAAGCGTTTCCAAGGCATGGCACGACTCTATCAAACAGGCGCGGGAAAAAGCAGATCAGAACGCGGCGCGCCGCCCTGACTGGCTACGGCCTAGCAAGATTCCGCTGCATATCGTATGCGGCCCGCCATGCGCGGGAAAATCCTATCTGGTAAACCAGCGCCGCAAAGAAAATGACATTGTGATTGACCTTGACGAGATTGCCGCGGAAATAAGCGGAGAGACGTCACATGGCTGGTCTGCGCATTGGCTGAACGCTGCGCTATGGCGGCGAAACGAAATGCTTGGTGACTTATCGCGCATGCAGGATGACGGGCGCTCCGCATGGTTTATCGTATCCGAACCCAGCGCAAAAAACAGACAATGGTGGATTGACCAGTTAAAGCCCGTCGCGGTCTATGTGCTGGAAACGTCGGAGTCCGAATGTATCAAACGCTGCGCAGATGATACCCGGCGCGACCAAAAACAAACAACGGACGCAATTGTAAAATGGTGGTGGCTCTACGACAAAAGGCGCGGTGATATTGTGATTGTCTAAACCGAATAAAGCGGAATCTCGACCACATCCAGAATTTTCAAATTTCCCCCGACAATGATGATTTTATTTGCGGCAATATGATTGTTGACCATAACGGGGTGATTAAAAAATTATTATGGCGCGGCGTGATGCGTTTTAAGGGCGGGGGATGGGCGCAATTATTTTCCGTGCGCATCGGCCGCGGCGGCGGTTTCAGGGGTCGAGCCGCGCGGGACGATTTCGATCAGCGGCACGATCTCCGGCTCAAGCATCTCGATCAGGCGGCGTATGACCGCCATATGCGCAGCTACGCATGGCCAGCCCAGAGATTGCGCCTCATGGTCATCGACCGACACGCCGATCGGGATTGACTGCGGCAGTCCGTGCTTGTCTATCGCCGCCTCGATCACTGCCAGCGCCTCCTCTGCCGCAGCCTCCTGCCGTAGGACGAGTTCAAACAGACCGGCCAGAACGCCGGGCGGTGTGAGCACACGCCCTGCCGACCAATCCTTCGAGCGGCTCTCCCGCACGTCGAGATAGGCGGCGGCCTCCCGGTGTGAGAGGCCGCAGGATTGTTTTAAGAGGTTGTAGGTTGTCATAGCTTTAAGCTTTCTGCGGCGAGCCGCAGTTGTTTTTTAGTTATACATCCAGCCAGCATCATGTACGGACAAAACCTTTAGTTGCTCCGCCATCGCTTAACAAAATTGTGATTCCGCCTCAATCCGCGCATCGCGGAAGGTTGGGTGAAACTCTTTCACGCCATTCATGGCAGCCCCACCGCCTGATTCTGACGATACGCGCCAGATGTGCGGGCGATTCCCCTCCGCAAAGGCGTTCAGCGCGTCCATTACATAATGGTCGTCAGGCCAGCTCGTTTGCTCTTCCATATCCGCCCATTTAATCAACTCGCGCAGATCAGTAAGCGTGAATTTTTCAAGGCTGAATATTTTTGCCAGCCGCGTACGACCCTGCCCATAATCGGCGTAGATGCTGACAGTGTTATCGCTGCGGTCAAATTTTGTGATTGTCTGTGTCATAGTTTTACTCCTTTTTGAGTTTTCGAAACCGCCAATCGGTCTCTATACTTATAGAATACCACCAGCAGTGGGATTAAGTCAACAAAAAAAGCGACAAAAAAAGAAAAAAATGTTTTGTTTAAAATCAATGCTTTAGTCTATAGGCTGCACGGGGTAAACACCGCATTAAAAATAAATTCCGCATTTCACCCTGCATTTGTTATGATTCTTGGCATAATGGATAAATACACCCCGCGAATCACCTCGCGGGTTTTTTGAAATCTCAATCAATCATGGAACAAGCGCACGACGACTCTTTTCTGCGGTCGGCTCTCCTTCTCGCCATCCCCGCATTTGATAAGCTCTGCGCTTTTCCGCCAAACGGGGGGCTTAATGTCTGACAACACGCTGACGGCAAAGCAGGAGCGATTTTGCCTTGAATACGTTGTCGACTTTAACGCAACACAAGCCGCCATTCGATCCGGATATAGTTCGAAAACAGCCGGAAAGATTGGTTCTGAAAACCTCCAAAAACCAGAAATACAGGCGGAAATCGGGCGTTTAACGCAGAAAACAGCCGCTAAACTGGAAATCACCCGCGAAAGAGTCTTGCAGGAACTCGCGCGGCTTTGTTGGTGCGCCGCGTCCAAAACTGCGGACATCTGACGGACGTTTGATCCGTTTCGGCGCAGCGCAGCATCTCGGGGATGAGCAATCTTTTCAGGGTGACGCGATTGATTTACTCGGCGTTGATGAGGCGACACAGTTTTTAGAGGCGCAAATACGCTACTTGATGGGCTGGGTGCGGTCGGACATTGAAGAGCAGCGATGCCGCGTTGTTCTTGGGTCAAACCCGCCATTGTTTGTATTTTTCTCGCCATATCAATCTCCTTTCTACATAACCCATTGCAGCGGCTTTTTCCAGTCGTAACCATCCTGCCGCCAGACCTCTTTCACATAGCAGGGGCGCGCGTCGCGCATAATGACGCGGCAGGCGGGGTTATGCACGTAAACCGTTGCATGCTCCGACACCTCCGCCGATGCGTTTTCGTAAAGCATGACCACGCCGTAGCAGCTATTGATCACCCGCGCATGTCCGCGCGCCATCACGGTGCCGTGGCTCCATGCCCGCAGGGTAACAACGGAGCGGCTATAGACATAGGTCACGGCATCTGAAAAGCCATTGATTGTCACCTCCGCAGTGCCGCCGCAATGAAGGCGCGTTGCCCGGCTGTCGGCCAGCCCGCAGGGCGCGATATCCACGCCGCGCATGTTTGACAGCGAATAATCCGCCGCCAGCCCCAGATAAAAGCGGCGATACCCCTGCCGATACGCTTCCTGCAGCGCGGCATTGCCTCCGTATATCTCCTTGCGCGGCTGTCCCTGTCTCCTCATACCAGCCTCAACACGCCACCTCCGCCGCCATATCCGTCATGCGTTTACGCAGATCGTCCTTAATCTCTTCGCATGCCGTCCATTTTTCCGCGGCGTCATCATCAGTTGATATGCGCGACCACCAAAAATCGGCTTCCTTATCCGCCTTTGCGAAATGCGCCAGCACAGAGGAAATCTCCGCAAATTTGCGCGCAGATTCCAAGATTGCGGCTTCATATCCTTGCCCGTATTTATCCTTAAACGCCGACCTCTGATCTGATGATTTATTCAGCGCCTCCATTTGCCCTTCATGCTTAATAGCGTGTAGCGCATCGTGACAGGCAAGGGCTTCGGTTGTTTTACTCATGATCTCTCTCCCCTTCAATTTTTGGCATATCTACTAACGGCATTTCTAAAACCCCTCCATTTCTGTTTGATTTGCGTTTTTAACGGCGATTGCCGTGTTGTATCCGTTCCCCTGCGCGTCATGCTGATCAATGTGGAATTGCTCACGCTTTGCAGGACATTCCCCAGCGCCGACGCGCTCCAATACCTCGAATGTCCAATCTTCAATACATGATTCCTTGATGGCATCATGGAACGGTGTGCCGGATGGATGCGCGAAGTGCTGCCACCAGCGCAGGGTGAATGCCTGACTTGTGCGCCCTATATAGCTTTTCAGCGTTTTCTTGTTATGGATGCGATAAATGACGGTGCCGAATGCCGCGCTTATGCTGGTATCAACGGCTAATCGACCTTTCTGCGCTTCCTTACATAACCATGAGCAATAATCATGGCCTTTGTACTTCTCGCAATGATCGTTATAGAGATCAATCACGCGGAAAGACTTGTCACATTCAAGGCATTTACGGAACTCGAACAGGCCTTGCGTTCTGTCATCGCCTTCCTTGATTTCGCGGAGGTGCAAAAGGAACTCGGCGGATGCCATGTTTTTCTTCGCAACGCGACCGGGCAGGGGGACGGAAAATTCCTCTTCCAGTTTTGCGCGCGCGGCTTTCTTGTCGTCCGCGACAACTTTGCCCGTCATAACCGGAGGCCACGCCCAACTATCGCTGAAATAACTGTCCTCGTCCGGCTGCGGGTTCTTTGCCTTGATCTGGTATAGATATTCCGTCATGGCATTCAATCCTGCGAAGCGTGAACCAGCGACGCAGCCACCCATATATTCAGCACTACAAGCGCCAGATCAGGGGCGTCACCGATCAGCATACAGTAACTAAACACGCCTATAAAAATCATGATTAGATACGGCATGCTATCAAATCCTCCCGTTCAAAATCCGTGTTAAAATTCTGATCCCGTCCTCGTACCAAGATTTCGCGGTGGCATCATGGCAACCGAGTTCCCGCCCCAGCGCCCGCCATGATTTTTCGCCTTTGTGACCATATTTGGGATATAACTTTCCGGTCGCGGCGCAGCGTTTGTGTTCATGGCGTTTCCAGACGACCTCAACGACATAGAGCATATTTTTCTGATGGCAGTATTTCGCGAGTACGATCATCCAATCATGCGCCTTGCGGTTCTGGCTGATGGCTTTCGGCGCGGGCAGTATCCATGCCGGTTCTGCGTCCACATGGTCAACGAATTTTTCCCGGACAATTTCAGGCCAAAAGGCCATGTGACCGCGCGGGCGCAATCCGCCGACCCGTTCAAGCGCTGCTGTTCTTCCGGCGCTGTCAAGTTCCTCGATAACGTATTCCTCCGTGATGTAATTCCGCATCTGCGTCTCCCTGTTTTTTTGTATCGCCGCCTCGATCGCCGGATATTCATCCAGGGCGACGTGTGTTACTTCGCATCCTCCAAACATGTCTCTCTCCCTTCTATTCCTTTAAAATTTGTTCCCGCGTTTTGCCGTCATACAGGATTTTCTTGCCGCCATTGCCGCCCGGCGCGGGAAATTTGATAATCGGCTTTCCCTCCCCTGTACGGCGCAATTGCACGTCCCGCCCGAATGCCGCAATCAGGGCATGGCGGAAAAACTTTTCAGCGAATTGCAGCGAAAAATCATCCAGCATGTACCATGCGTTGTCTTCGGCCTTGTACCGCCCATAGCTGACGAAATGCGTGATGTAGCAATCCGGCATGCCTGTCTTCACCATGCGCTGCCAATGCTCCCCGATCAGGTCAATGCGAAACCAGTTCCCGCTTTGCCGGATAACCCGGTCGCGCATATCAACAATCTTTTTGGCTGTGGTGCGGTTTTGCTCGGTCATCATGCGCTTGCCTCCGCTTCGTCTTCAAACAGGTGATCGGGGAATTGCTCAACAGGCGCGGCGGCGGCGGAATCTGCATCCCATTCATCCCGCCAGCGCCCTCCTGAAAGCCATGTCGCGGGATAGCACCATTCAGACCAATCAGGCTTGCCGGCGATGTAGCGGGCAAGACCTTCCATGATCGGGGTCATGTCGTAATCCTCGATCGCCAGCGCCGCTTCAAATTCAATGCGGGCTTTTGCCGCGGCAACCTTGCGTGGATATGCTTCCCAAAATTCATCAAACAAACGGGTTATGTGTTCATCTGTTGGCGGCGCCTCGTTTTCTTCCAAGCCGGAATTTTCTTTTTTATTATTTTTTTCTTTATAGTTTTTATAGTTCTTATAGTTAGTTGGTGCGCCCGTTGGCACGGCTGCTTCAACGTCCGCACCAACAGCCGTTAACCCTGTATCGTTATTTTTCAATTGCTTACGTTTTTCAGATGATGCTTTTCCGGCAAGTCTTTTTTGCTCAATATTTTTGTAAGTTTTTTGGAGGTTTTTTTTGCATTTTTCGTTGCGAATAAAGCCGTCTTCGATATAGATCGCCTGATGCACTTCGATTAATTCCTGTCGGATTTTCTTCCATTTCGCCCCGGTCTTTGTGCCGTATTGCAATGAGGCGTTATCCAGCAGATTGTCATTTGTGGAATAGATCATGTCGCAGATACGGCGATAGGCCAACTCTGTCAGCGGGTCCATGTTCTGCGTATCTGTCATGGTGTCTTTGGCGCAGTATTGCGTGAATAAGGCGTTCTCTGTCATGATCTGGATACCTCCCCCCGAAACCAAGTTTCGGCCTTCTCCTGCGTTGCAAATCCGCAGCGATATACCAGCCCGTCATTACGGTCTTGTGCGGTATAGTTCGGCACATCGACATACCAGACAAACGGCAGCAGCCCGCCTTCATTCATCAGCACCCATTTATCGCCGTTGATCTCGACCTCTTGCAGACGTTTAGCCATGCGCCGCCCCTCCCTCTGAAAACATATCCATTGTCAGGCCTTTGCCTTCTACGGCCTCTGCGACGCGCTCACATGTCACGTCGTACCATTCCTTTTCAATTTCGATACCGATAAAGCGGCGTTGTTCACGCACAGCCGCAACAGCCGATGCACCGGCACCCATAAATGGATCGCAGACCAGATCATCCGGGCGGGCGCTGTTTTTGATGTAATGGCGCATTAAAGAAACCGGCTTTTCTGTCGGGTGATTTGTTACCTTGTCGGCGGGGCAGTAGATTCCCTGAACGGCACCGCAATCAAGAATCTTCCGCGCTTTTCCTTTAAAGAAAAAGCCGACATATTCCGTATTTTTCATGTAAAAGCGGTTCGGCGTTTGGGTGTTCTTGCGCCAATACAGCATATTGTGAAAGCGGAACTTTGCCGCGCGCGTTGCGTCAAACATGTCCGGCAAATTCTTGTCATTGCTGAACATGTAACAATGCCCAGCGTCCATTGCATTAAAGATCAGCGGGCAAAATTCATTCCATTCAATATCACATGCAACAATCTTGCCTTTGTTGTCATACTGGTCATGCGAGAAAATGCCTTTCATCGAGGTTTCATGCTCGACATTGCCGCCAGACGTTAAAGGATAGGGCGGGTCTGTCACAACACACTGGATAGGCGGCAAATGCGGCATAACATCCCGCATATCGCCAAGTATAAGGCGGCAGTTTCCGATTGTTCTGTCTTCCAGCGCAATCATGATTTCTTACCCCCGTAAACCCTGTCAGCCCAATTGATCAGGCCTTGCTTTAACCAATCATCCATAACCAGCGACTGGTCATGCAGATCAACCGTAATAACGCCGCGCTCATAGGCTTTTTGTGCCAGTTTAAAAATCTCGCTTTTCGGCGTCGCCGGGCGCATCTGATGCCGTCCAAGATATGATTTCGTACTCATAACCACACCCCGCGCATGCGTAAAAGTAAGACAAAAAGACAGGCCAAAATGACGATGCCGCGACAATAAATCTCTATGGCTTTTTTAAGTTTTTTCTCGGAGTCTTTTTTGTGGCTATCGAATGTCGTGACGTTATAGGCGTGAATCAGGCACAGAGCCTTAATTGCTGCCTGCATGTCTTCACGGCTCATATTTGTGACGTGAACGCCGTTAAATGCGTCACAATCGAATTGTGCGGCAGGGTCGGTGTAAAGCGTAAAGCGACCTCGGATTTTTTCGCCGTCACTCATTGACAGTCCGTATGAAAATGTTTCGCTGATCTTGCTCATACTGAAACCCTCACGATGACTTTACCGCCTTTGACGGGCGCGCCCCATTCACGGCGAACACGGAATTTGTTATCATCCACACCCAGCGCCAGCGCTAAACCGTCCTGACCGTATTTGAAGGCTGCAATGCCGTTATCTTCATCCCAGCGCGCATTGGTCGGGTGTAGTGTGATATCAAGATTCACTTCATCCTTGTCAGACAGCGCAGCGAAAAAAGCCCTGTTCTTTCCAAGGATGGATTTCACCAGATAGAAGCAATCGCTTTTGTACTGGTTTTTCACGCGGCGCTTATGGCGCGGCGTCAGGCGGTCATTCGGGGAAAGCCCTTTATAGGGCCAAGGCAGTTCCATTTGCAGATCCTGTGTGATCGGCGCAGTGATCTGTTCATGTTTTGATTTGCATCCTGCAATTTCTTCACCCGTCATGCCGATGCCCTCCGCTTATCGCGTGAGGCGCGTTCCGTTGCGCGGGAGATCAGTACCCCCAGCGCGGCAGCAACATATGCGGCACGGTCTTCATGCGGCAGATTGTTCCATGCGGTCAGGCCTTGCCCTGTTTTTGATGAGAAAATTTTTACAGCGTCTTTCAAAACCCGCGTTTTTCCGACTTTTTCTCCGTTTGGAAGGCGGTATTGATTCAGCATTGCCGGCGCGGGGCGCGCCTGTATCTTGGTAGTCATCGTCTCTCTCCTTAAAAAAATCCCGCCCTACGTATCGAAGCACCGCAGGGCGGGCAGTTCTGGGTACACGTTCCTTACGCTGTCGCGCCCGTTTTCTTCGCTTGTCCAATAACGTGATCATCTTTCGGAAAAAGGTCAGGTGCCGGCACTTTCAACTTTGGCGAATTTTTCTTGATGTATTGCCCCGTTTCCGGGTCACGCGATTGTTTCGGCTTCCATGTTTCCCGCATGATCTTCAATTGCTTTTCAAGGCTCTCGGCCTGACGGCGAAAAATTGCGGCATCGCTGCGGTATTTCCTCAAGGTCGTTTCGGTGGCGTTCATCTTGTCCACATGCGTTAACCGTAGGCCGAAAATCCATGTCAGATATTTGATTGATGATTTCATATTCTCTCCCCTTTGCTTGACTTATTCCATAAAATCCGCTATTTGATTACCTATGTTAATGTTATGTGTTAATGGGTTGTGTGACGGCGTCCTGCTGATGGATGTCAATGCCGTAAAAGTCATTCGCCGTTACGGCGCCACCGCTCCATTTGTGAATGCGGCGCATATATTCGCGGCGCGGAATGCTGCGCCCGTTGATCCAATGCGTTATTGTAGATTGATCAACGCCGATTTCCTGCGCTGCGTCCTCGTATTTGATGTTTTTGTTGTCGAGATATTGTTTCAGTTCCATAAAGGAAAGGGTATTACGGATTGTAATGTTGCGTCAAGATGAAATATTACGCTTTGTAAATTTACAAAGTGTAATTAACGGCTCTACACTTAGAGCCATGAAAAGAAAGAACTTTATAAAAGAGATACGTGAAGAGCGGGGCATATCAGGCCCCGCCCTTGCCGAGATGTGCAATATGACGCAATCAAATTTAAGCCATATTGAAAACGGCAGGAATAAACTGACATGGGATCACATGCAGACAATCGCCCGCGCGCTTGAGTGTCACCCGATGGATCTGGTCGAGGGCATCCCGCAGCCGCGCAGCGAAGACGAAAAGAGGTTGCTGCGCACATACAGGGGTTTGGAAGACAGACAAAGAGAGATGTTCTCGACTATGCTGACATCCTTATCCAGCGCCGAGAAACAAAAACAGAGCGACATACCCTACGATCAGGACGAATCGCGCGAATCACAAAAGCAAAAATCAGGAAAGGAAGAGTAGAATGAACACCCTCGGCGCGATCATCGCTCTTCTTGCCGGCATCATCGGCATTGCCGGTTTTTTCACTGCCGCCTTTAAAAGCAGCATGGACAGACAGGCGCTGTGGATTGCAAGTATCTGTTGCTTTCTGATCGGGCTGGTCTTTGTTTTCAGCGTCGGCACCGATGTCGGAATCCTGTGCAGCGTCATTGTCATGCAGATCGCCGCCGTCATTCTCGCCCTACTGCGCATCGCGCCGAAACCTTGACAACACGCCTTTAAATAGCCAATAATCCCGCCATACCCGCCTCGCGGTCGTAGAATCACGCCATACAACCTTATTTGGAAGAGAGAGAAATGTTCAAAAAAACCTTATCAATCACCGCCGTCATCACATGCCTCGCGCTTGCGGGCTGTTCCACGACCAAAACCGAACTGGTTCATGCAAACGGCCAGCGCCTGACATGCGGCGGGCAGGTCTCCGGCTCGATCGCCTTCGGACTGCCCGGCTATTACGCGCAGCAGAAAAGCGCCGAAGCATGCGTTGCCGAGGCCGAGAAAGAGGGCTTCCGCAAAACCGTCATTGCCGAAGAATAACCCGCCCGAGGCGAATCACTCACGCAACACCCCGCCCTGTGCGGGGTGTTTTTTATGCCTTCAAAGCAAGGTTTTCCAGTACATCATAAAAAAATATTACATTTTGTAATTTTCCCTGTTGACCGTTTAAATTACGTTTTGTAATGTTTAAGCACGACGAACACACACGGAGAATCACAGATGGGTAAAAATTCAAAATCAAAGGCAGGATTTGCCGCAGGCGGAACCGTCACAATGACGGGCGTCTCCATGTTTGGTGAAGGCGCTGTTGCGTTTCCAGTGCCGCTATCGCATCGGGCGCCATTCCTGATGGATAGAAATGGCGAGTTGGCAAGTCACATAAGATGCAAGGTGGATGACGAAATTCGCAAAAACGTCCGCGAAAGCATGCAGCAGTTTATGCGTTCCCGCACACTGCGCCCGCGCATCAATCATAAATTCTTGTCGCTGCACATTCACGCGGCGAAAAATCCCGACGATGCGGTTATCCGCCAGCGTCGCGGCGAAGCGTAAGGGGAGCAAGTCATCATGCAAAAATACGTCATCAAACAATATAAGCGCGGTCAATTTGAGCGTGTCATCGGCGACAGATATAGCCGCGATGAGGCAAGTGACCTTCTCGGACTGTTGCGCAGCGGCGCACATGAAACGGGATTGACGTCCAGATGGTCAAACATCAATGGAAAAATGGCAATCGCGTTCAGCGATGCGGATCAAACGGAATATATCGCATCGCCGGTAACGGTCGTTGCCCTGCATCAAACCGTTGTCCCGATCAGAAAAAATATGACGGTTTACGCCGTACAGCACGGAGGCGGTGGGGCATGACACAGTATCACGGAAACGGCGCAAATGGCGCATTACCAATTACCGGGCGGTCTTGTATGACGACAACGCGCCGCCCGACCAAACAAAGTGGGGTAGAGGAACGGTTAACGCGCCGGTCTCATAAGCCGGAGATTGTGGGTTCGAATCCCACCCCCGCAACCAATAATCACTAACCCGGAGCGCAGGGCGGCAACCTTTGTTTTTTACACTCCTGAAAATGTAATACACGCCGCCCTGCAATCCACCCGCCCTTTTCGCTGTGAGCAATCGGACGGGCAAGACCTTAAAGCTGGGCGGGAAGCGCGGGAAACTTCACAACTCGAAGCGCGACCCACCCAGCGGCAAGGCACAAAGTTTACGGGGGCTGCGGCGTGATACGCGATACGGGAACAACTCAAATAGCCAGCCTAACTCTATGACCGAAAGGGTAGAGCCAGCCCCCAACCAGATCACAACAACGGAAAGGACAATTTTCCATGTCAGACAAAAAGAAAAACCCAGCGCCGGCACCGAAAACTGAACCGGCACCGAAAACTGAACCGGCAGCGAAGAAAGAGCCGGGCATCGGTCATAACAGCGGCGAGGCCAAAGAGGTTGGCGGCATTGCCGGTGAACGTCTGAAATCCTTTCTTGAGCGCATTGAACGCCTAGAGGAAGAAAAAAAGGCGCTGACCGAAGACATCCGCGAGGTCTATGCCGAAGCCAAAGCAGTCGGCTTTGAACCGAAAATCATGCGCAAAATCATTTCCCTGCGCAAAATCGCGGTCGATAAACGCCGCGAGGAAAACGAACTTCTAGAACTCTACATGGCCGCTATCGGCATGCAACATGAAATGGATGTGTAGACATGCCGACTTACAAATGCGAAGTCACCGTTATCAAGACCTATACCGCGCAGGAAACCCTGACAATCGAGGTTTCCGCCGATGACAAGGAAGACGCGATGTCGATAGCGGAAGATCAGGCCATAAATGATTGCAGAATCCGCGCTCTTGATGCCTGTCTTGATGATACGGAATCAGAATGTTGCAGCGCAGAACTTGTCTCGGAGGATGATTGCGGCGATGAAATCATCATCCCGCGCTGCGACAAAACCCTCGATATGTTCAGCGCCGCTTAAAAAGGAGGCTAGCGCCATGAAAGACGACCTGAAATTCGCCGCCGCCATTGCCCTGTTTGCCGTTTTTCTCGGCATCGCAAAGGATGTTCCGGCAGCGCGGCACGATCCGGCGCGCATCAATGTCAGCGTCGCGCATCCCGACCCGCGCCCGCGACTGGACGAAAACCGCTTCAAACGCAACATGGAGCATATCCGCCGCCTGAAAAAGGACAGAGAAAAATGATTGAAAAAATGATAAACGCAAAACCGATTTTATTCACAGGCGAAATGGTGCGCGCCATCCTTGACGGTCGGAAAACGCAGACGCGGCGCATCTTGAAATCGGCCTTTCCGAAACAATGGCCGGAACCCGTCAGGCTGGCAGATGACGAAGGCAATACAGGCGCTTTAAATGACCCGAAATACTGGGGGTATCCGTGCGCGGAAGACGGCTGTGATATGTCGCTTGCGGATTGGGCGTATGTTCTATGCCCCCACGGCAAAATCGGTGACTATCTCTGGGTGCGTGAAAATTTCGCTGTTTACGGCGATGATGATAAATATGTTCTGCATTTTCAGGCCGACGTCCAGCGCGGATCAGGATGGAAGCCGTCCATCCACATGCCCCGAAAATATTCCCGCCTAACCCTGCAAATCACCGATATTCGCGTCCAGCGCGTTCAAGATATTTCGGAAGAAGATGCGGCGGCGGAAGGCGTTGAAGAAAACTGGCTCGGATATCTTGCCACCGGCAGTAACGGATTCGGCGGGCAGGGATGGACGCCGGAAAACGGCTGGCGCAATTACCTTGATGACGAGGATGGCGAACCGTCATACAGCGCAAAGGAAAGCTTTAAATCCCTATGGGATTCCATCAACGCCAAGCGCGGATTCGGCTGGCATGAAAACCCTTGGGTATGGGCAATCACCTTCCAGACGATCCTGAAAAACATTGATGACCTTTTCAATGAGGCGCATCAGGAACAAATGGACACCGCTTTTTACGGGGGTGCGGCTTGACGACGGACTGTCAGGGAGGTTGACAGAGGTTTTAACTATGGGGCTGCGGCGTGATACGCGATACGTGAACAACTCAAAGAGCCAGCCCAGCCACTTAAGGAGAAGGAAGAAATGAAAAAATTTGAATTAACAAACAAAACGATTGTCAAGTATGGCCGAACATTTTACCGGATCAGAGCATTGATCGACATTCAGTTTGATTGGGGTGCGGTGAAAAAAGGCGATATGGGTGGCTATATAGAATCAGAAAAAGTTTTGTCCCAAGAAGGAAATGCTTGGGTATTCGAAAACGGCTTAGCAACAGATGATTGCGTAATCAGGGGCGGCGAAATCAGGGGCGGCGTAATCTGGGGCGGCGAAATCTGGGGCGGCGTAATCTGTGGCGGCGAAATCTGGGGCGGCGTAATCAGGGGCGGCGTAATCAGGGGCGGCGAAATCTGGGGCGGCGTAATCGTGGAGAAATCTCCGTTTTTTATTGCTGGGCTGACTTGGCTTGTCACGATCACATCGATTCATATCACAATTGGATGCGAACACCACACTCATGACGAGTGGTCAAAATTTAATAACAAAAGGATTGCCGAAATGGGCGGTGAAGCGGCTTTGAAATTCTGGAAAGAACACAAAACTATTATTATGAAGATGGCAAAGGAGCAGGCAAAAAAATGACAGACCTAAAATTTGAAGAAGGCAAGGCGTATCGGACGCGCGGCGGCTGGAAAGCTACTGTTGTCAAGATATGTCCTGATGCGAGATACCCCGTCACAATCTGGCATGATTACGACAAAAGTGTATCTATCGGCTGTGTTTCACACCATCTGGAAAACGGAAAAGTATCTGGTGGGCGCGGCGAAGACAGTTCATACGACATCACCTCCGAATGGAAAGAGCTGCGCGTGGGGTATATGAATGTTTATAGATACGATAAACACGGGCTGTATTTACTGGTCAGCATACCGCACCTAACAAGGAAAGAAGCCGATAATAATGCAAGCCCACGCCGCGTCGCCTGCATAAAAGTAACGGAGGGGCAGTTTGATGATTAAGAGATTTTTTATCTACCTTACAACAGGCTCAATCGCCCTAATCCTGTGGGTAAACTGGCCTGCGAAAGCGGACGAGTCATGCAGGATTGAGCCGTATGAAGTCAGCCATAAAACGTACTGCGCGATTGCTGTGATGGCTGGCGAGGGCGGGGTTGAGTGTGGCGGGATTAAGCCGGAGAGGAGGCCGGAATGAACGGTTTTAAGAAATACATTCGGCAAGATGGGGTTGAGAATATTGTCTCGTTTTCTGGTGGGAAGGATTCTACAGCTCTTTACTTGCTGGCTTTGGAATGGGGGTTAACATTCCGCCCAGTTTTTGCTGATACAGGCCATGAACATGAAAAAACTTATGACTTTGTTCAGACTCTGCACGAAAAGACAGGCGGCCCCAAGATTGAAATTATCCGCGCAGATTTTTCGGATAAATTTGAAAAAAGGCGTGAATTTATCCGCGATAATTGGGGGCTAGAGCGCGTAACAAACTTTGCGCCTAATAAAAAGTACCCGAAAGGCCGCCGCGTTGTATCGCCGCCAGTTCCGCAGGAAAGGATTAATCGAGCGATAGAATTGATGTTCCCGACAGGCAACCCTTTTCTTGATTTGTGTATGCTGAAAGGTCGATTTCCATCCACAAAAGCACGATTCTGCACGGAAGAATTGAAGTCTCTGCCGATGCAGAGACAAATAATGTTTCCTGCCGTGAAAAAGCGCGGATGGTATGCGCGGCGCGTCATTTCTTGGCAGGGTGTTCGTGCGGAGGAATCGGAGGCACGAAGAAAGCTTGATCGTTTCGGACATTGCGACAGCGGCGCGGTGATCTGGCGTCCTATACTTGACTGGACGCATGAGGATGTTTTTGCAATGCACAGAAAGCATAATGTTCAGCCAAACCCGCTTTACTTCGAGGGCATGGGGCGCGTTGGATGCTTCCCATGCGTTATGTGTAATAAATCGGAGCTATCATCTATTGCCGCGCGTTACCCAGACCATATCGAGCGAGTTGCAGAATGGGAAAAAATAGTTTCGGAGTGTTCACGGCTCGGCATGGCAACATTTTTTCCGGATAATAAAACGACAAAAACAGATAGTTACGATGTCAATGTTGACGGCTATCTGGGTATTCACGCGGTTGCGGAATGGGCGAAGACGACACGGGGGGGGGTACAGTACGACCTTATGAATTTTTCAGAAAACGAAGATCAGCAATGTCAATCTAAATATGGGCTTTGCGAATGTTATATGGAGAAGTCGCATACCTGCGCAGGGTTGCGGCGTTGATCGAGGATAGAAACGGACTTGATAGCCCTTTAGTAAATGAACTGGCAGTACCGCTACAGCTTCGCGCTTTAAAACTTGAAAAGCAAATCGCCAAAATCACAGCGCGGGAGGCGGGGAATGAGTGATAAAAAATGTGATTGCAGGTCTTATAATCTTACTGTTGGAAGCACACCAGAGGTGATCTTAATGCCGCCCGACTGGTCAGATAAACAAGATGTGGGTATCTGCGTTGATGCGTGCATCGCTGATGTTGTGCAAGAAATCTGGCGCATTGGTCTTATAACGCTAGGGTCATGCTGCGGACATAATAGGTATAGCCCGAGCATTATAATTCCAGAGGATTGCGACATATACACTTATTTCGATGTTATAGAGGGGTTGGATAATAGGAAGTGGTCTGTCCAAAGGTGGGAGAATGTTTTGAGAACATATTACAGGGGAAGTCTGTGTGACCCGTTGCTGGAGGAAGTAAATGACAAAGAATAACTTACCATGCGTATCGTGCGGAAAACCTTCTCAAAGATCAACACCGGACGGCGCAGATATGTGCTTCGAATGCTTTGGGGACTTTAACGCTGGTTGTTACGACCGACTCAAAGCCGAGAACGAGAGGCTGCGGGGTGGGTTAAAGCATATGAGGAAAGAATGTTTTGACGACAGCGAATGGGCTGCAATTATCGACAAAGCCCTGAAAGGAGGCGAGTGATGGATGCTCCGTCAGTAATTGCGATAATGGGAATTATCTTGTTCTTTGGAATAGCCGCGCTAACAGTCGGTTTCATAGCTGTTCTTTTCACAGATCCAGAACCGCCAGAATGGAAGATTATAAAACTTATTAGGAAGGGGATAAATAAATGACCGAAGCGCACGAGAGGGGGCGGGAATGAAATGGCTTGACATCCCTGCGTCATCAGGGAAATTACGAGAGGACTGAAATGAAGGCACTATCAGTAAATCAGCCTTGGGCGTGGTGCTTGGTAAACGGTTATAAGCCAGTTGAAAACCGCGATTGGGAAACAGGATTCCGTGGACTGCTTTTGATCCATGCAGGATTGAAATTTGATGATGACGGTTACGAATTTATCAAGCGAACATTTCCATGTATACCGCTGCCGCCAAAGGATGAGATCGATCGCGGCGGCATTGTGGGTCACGTGAATGTCGTTGACTGCGTATCGGACATGGAAAGCCCGTGGTTCTTCGGCAAATACGGCTTTGTTATTACGGACGCACAGCCCTGCACGCTTATTCCGTGCAAGGGTGCATTGGGACTTTTTAAGCCCGACTATAACTCACGGTATGTTGAGAAAAAGCCGAAAGAGAAAAAGACAATACCGGAAGAAAATCAGCGTTCATTATTTGGTGAGGACTGAAATGATGGATAGAAAAATATTGCAAGCAATAATTATGGACAAGAAAAGTCTCTACAAAACAAATAAGCTTTCTCGCAGAATTGTGATTGAAACCGCAGAGTTGTTCAATTTAGAGCCGATGGAAATGGTGAAAATACTGGAAAGTATTGGCGTTGCTAAAAGTGGATCTGTTGACTGGTTTAAAGAAAACGGCGGCATAACAAAAAAGCACGTTCAGCAGGCCAAACAGATGCCGTTGATTTTTTGAGGACTGAAATGCAAGAACGCCTGGCCATCGCAATCGCCGAAGCCGGTATTGAATCCGGACAGTTTTAACCATGCCCGCCCCGCAAATGTGTTCAGCGTGATTCCTGCGGGGCGGGCGCCAGTTTTTAAAAGACGGAAAATGTACCTGACCAGAGAAGACATGACAGATCCGCAAAAACTGCCGAAAAGACTTTTCGCGCAGGAGGTTTGCGCGTTTACCTGCCTGTCACGAGATCAGATCAGAAGCCGCATCAAACAGGGTAAATTCCCCCCGCCGGTTGACCGCTGTCGGCAGGATATATTTGACCGTGACGACATTCTGGCGTATCTGTCACAAGGTATGCGGCACAGCATGATGCCGAAAAACCCGTTTGAGGAAGCCCTGAATGCCGTCAAAATTCAAGATTAAACTTCCGCGCTACATGATCGCAAAACGCCGCAAGAACGGCTATGCGTTCTATTTCCAGCCCGTCAAAAGGCACAGGCCGCAAGGGTGGAAACAGGGCGTTATACGTCTTCCTGATGACCTCAACGACGCAATCCGCATGGCAAAAGACCTTTACCGCGAATTGCAGGAAATGCGGATTGCGGAAAAGGGGATGCGCGATCAATCGCCTGAAACCAGATATTACCCGCGCGGCTCTATCCCGTGGGTGCTGACAAGATACCAGCAGGGGAAAAAATATAAACGCCTGTCAAAAACAACACAGCAGAATTACGGCATTCTCGCAAAGAAACTGCTGACATGGTCAAATGCGGCCGGACACGCGCCTGTCACATATCTGACAGCGGAAATCATCGAGCAGTTTCTGGACAAATTCAACGACACGCCGCACCAGCGGAACGCGCTGAAACGCTTTCTGCATATGCTGCTCAATCAGGCGGTGCTGATGGGTGTGATTGACAAGAATCCGGCGACCGGCATCGAGGCACAGCCCGAGGAAACGCATATCCATATCTGGACGGATCAGGAAATTGCCGCGCTTGTGAGGCATTGCGACAAGGCAGGGCGGCGGTCTGTCGGAACAGCGGTTTTAATTGCAGCCGATACCGGGCAAAGGCAGGGTGACGTGCTGAAATTCACCTATGGTCGGGATTACAGGGACGGGTCTTTCCGTTTCTTCCAGAACAAGACGGGCGCGGATGTGATTATTCCGGCCACCCAGCGCCTGAAACTGCGCCTGAACGGCGCGGCGGGGCATCTGGTAGGGAATGAGCGCACCAAAAACCCGTACAAGCCGTTCAATTTCCGCCACCTGTTCAGAAAGATGGCCAACGGCGCGGGGCTGGGGCATGTGAAATTCGCGCATTTGCGCCATACATGCGTTGTCCGTCTGGCGCGTTCCGGATGCTCCGTGCCGGAGATCGCCGCGATAACAGGACATACATTGGGAAGCGTGGAAACGATTTTAAAACGCTACCTGATGCGCGATTCATCGGTGGCGGAAAACGCAATTACAAAGCTGGAAGCGGGGAAAAAGTCTGACACTTCGCTACTTTAAAAAGTCTGACACTTTTTCAGCGGTTATGTAAGTCACGGAATTATCAAGAAAAAATGGCGACCCCGGCAGGATTCGAACCTGCAACCATCTGCTTAGAAGTGAAGGTTAAGCCCTTGATTTTTATGGGATGCGTCCGAGAAAGTGGCATTTTCCGCGTATGTGGAATCAATGACTTACGGCGTTTGTCGGACACAACAATGACACGGAATCAAAACACGATCAAGAAGCTTTTTCAGACCGCATACGGCCTTTTCAAATGCCCGCGCTCGTAACAGTAATCCAGCGCGTCCTTGAAGCTGCGGAAGTTCCATTTCGTTTCGCCGATATACAGCGTGAAGGCTTCCGCGCCCATCGTGAAATTGTTGACGATCGTCACATATTCCTCGCCGTCCGGTGTTTTTTCGGCGACAAGGACTTGCGGATCGTGCAGGGCTGTCATAATGCCTCCTTTGCTGCGCGGGTCTGGTCGCGCATCACTTTGTAGTCTTTAAGAAATTCACACACCATCGGCACAGCGCATTTCGGCGGGTCATCGTCTGTGGTGATTTCCTCAAGCACCTGTTTCTGCTGATCTTTGGTATATTCCGGAACATCAGGAAGCGTTAGGCGCATCGCCTTTTTATCAGAATTTCCCCCGGCGCAGCCCGTCAAAAAGAAGCAGATCATCAGGGCGATTGTTGCGAATTTCATCTTGTGTCTCCTGAATATTAATTGCTTTGTTGACGGATTTGTTCTCACCCAGCGCCTTGGTAATGCGCATACCTTGCCAAAAAACAAAAACATGTGAGGCCAGCAGCAGCGCCGCCACAATGGGAATCCCGTATGTGCCAAAGAACCCGCGAACGCCAACGGGCATTAAACGAATAATCCATGCCAGCATTACAGATCCTCCAAACACATAGGGATTTCAAAATTATTCCGGCGATTTACCAGCCCCTGAATAACCTTTTTGTTCTTGTCGCGTGAATAGCAGCGTTGTCCCGGTGTTTTGACGGCATCATGCGGCTGCGCAGGGCCGCACACCCACGCCTGCATACCATAGCAAGCGCCGGACAGATCACCGGCATTCAACTTGCGCAGCAGGGACGAATTGCGAAACCCGTTTATCCCGACGTTATAGGCAAAGGAAACCAGCGCCACCCGCATTGTGTCTGGTATGTCAACCTTTACAGCAGCGTTGACGGCCTCAAGATATTCCTGAATCTCTGCTTCCAGCAATTCGCGGCAAATATCTGACGGGAGATAATCCCCCATCTTCACGCCCTTTGTATGCCCGAAACAGATCGTCGGCACGTCACCCGGAACGGGAATAATGGCGTGATTTGTTTCCCCCTCTAATCCGGCAACGAACGGGACCGCCATCAACATCACGCCGCCCAGCGCGGCGCCGGCTATCTTGCTTTTCAGTCCCATTTCTTTTTCTTGCCTCTTTTGTACTTTGGGGTGTAAAACGCCGCGCCAAGCATCAGTAATGGCAAGCCACACAGAACAAGACCGCCGTAAAGCGGTTTTAAAAAATGTTCCACAAAGCTGAATGCCATATTTACTTTTTGCCATCTGCGTCAGCGCGTTCTTTTTTGATATCGCGCCATACGCGCCAAACGCATGTGCCGATACCAACCAGAATCCCGATCACAGATAAGATAGGCTCGACCTGTTTCGCCATTGATGACCATCCGATCAGCCCGGCGGAGGCGAAATACGTCACCAGCCTGTCAATAATGTCGCCGATGCGCGCGGCGAATTTGTGCAGGTAGTTCTTAAAATAATCATTCAGAAATTCCATAGCCGTTTATATCTCCCCTTCTTTCGTTACTGCCCCGCTTGTCCCGTCCGCCGCTTTCAGCGCATCGCGCAGCGGCGCTGCTTCCTCTTCCAGCGCCGCCAACCTGCGGACGGCCTCGGCATCTGTTTTATCCAGCAGCAGCGCCCGCACATGCCGGGCTGCGCGGCGGTCAATGTCGGCAAGCGCGTCAAGCGCGGCCTTTTTTTTCTGTTTCTGTGCCGCCTGTTCATGCTCCCGCGCCGCCGATTCCTGTAATTCCTCATGCGCGGCTATTTCTTCGGCAGTCATGTCAACGGTGTATTCCTCGCGCAAAGCCTCGCGCTCTTCATCCGTTTTTGCTTTCCGCCATTTCGCGGCGGGAATTGATAATGCTTTTTTCATTTGTCTATGAGTCCTTCATCCCGTAAAGGTAAATTGTTACTGTGCATGTGCCGCTTGTTGTTCCAAAACGCAGGTAATCAACTTGCGCGTTCGGGTTATTTTGCGCCAATATCATACTGCCGCCGGCATTGGAGGATTGGTGTACATTATTAGCAACCCATTGGAAACTTTTTTCACCTGACAGAATCAGCGCATCGTAATTACCTGCGTACCGCGCTGCTGTTGGCGCAGCATATGCGCCGCCCAAATCAACAAACCGGAAATGCCCGGCTGAACCCAGCGCGGCGGCCGTTAAGTTTGCTGTGTTAAAGTTACCGGATTGTAACAACCGTCCTGAATAACCGGAACCCAAAAAACTACTGCCGGTGTTTGTTGATATCTGGCAAAACAAAAAGCCCGACGTGTTTGAATTTACAAATTCGCGCGCCTCAACTCGGAAAGATGAATAGCCGCTTGTCGGCAATGCAATATCCCCGCTTCCTGCCCCGCTAATTGCTAAAACACCAAGCAACTCGAATCCGCTGCCGGCCATGCTCCCCCATGTCCCGTCAGCCAGCAAAGCCTTGCCCGCCGCTCCGTCACCCGGAGATGGCGGAGGCACAAGACCGGCAAGACCACCGCTACCGCTATCACCCGTCATCAGCGGTGATCTGCCTGTCATATAAAATTCACCGCTGTAATAAGTCAGAACAGATATAAGGCCTGCCGAAGTTGTGCCGGCTGGCAATGCGTTTCCTGATTCAGAAACAACCGGCAAATCGCCGGTGCCGATGTTCAAGGTAAGTGCAGTTGTATTAGCACCCGCCCAAATAATGATGAACTCCATGCCGTTTACAAGACCGTCACCGTCCAGCGTCGGGTCAAGCGTTGCGGTAACGGCATCTACCGTTCCAGCGACAGAGGTCAGGATGAATGTTGCGGAATCATAGAATTTTTTGATATGCGCTTTTACATTATCCATGTAATCAGGCCCCGTTAACGGGGATGATGATGCGGATGAATATGTATTTCTATTTGCCATTACGTGAATAACTCCGGTGCTTCGTCAACACATGTTAAAACCGCGCTCCAATCGTCGCGCGGGTCAACGCCCATAACAATCATGCGGTCATAAACCGTCCCGATGGTGCCGACTGTCACCATCAGGCCTTCTTCGATATTTGTCGCTGATAAAGGTGTCGCCAGATCAAACCTGTTTGTTCCACTGCCGCCGTTTGATATTGCCAGCGCATCCGTGAAAGACCCGTCATTTTTGGCAATGACAATGCCCGTTGCTGCGCCGACTTCCAGCATGTCAGCGACCGCCAGCATGTCGGCGACATTCAGCATGTCATCTTCCGCATAGGTTTCAGCCGTCATATCCAGGATGACGGAGACGATATCGCCGCTCCCGTCATAGACGAGGCGCTCAATGCGTCCGGCACCGCCAAAACTTGTAATAATACTGTGATTAACGCCGATTAAAGACCCGCGCCGGCATGAAATCTGATTCATGCCGGCTGTGAATGTATAAAAAACATTCCGGTGATCAGCCTGCCTTAAATCGAACTGCGCGCGATTGACAACTTCCGACTCTGTGACAAGTCCCTCGTAACTGGCTTGCTCAAGGCGTCGTCCGTCCTGCACACCTGTTCTAAGCACACTGACCTGTCTTTTCTCGTAATCCTCATCGGCGCTATAAAAATTAACCAGAAACCCATCAGGAACGGCTGGAAAAGCCATTTCCCATGAAAAGTCACTGATGTTACGCTCATTGAACACCTGTACCGGTGACTCGGATGACCTGTCGTAATCCCAAATAACGCCGAAAACTTCTGATTGATACGGTCTGCCATAGCCACAAGCCGCGACAATTTGCGCTGCTGCAGCAACGCTCTGTTCTTCGATCAGCGCATTGCATTCATAGCCGTTTGCCGCACAAAAACTGCGGAAATTCACCATCATATCATTATCGACGCGCGACACTGGCACGGCATCAATGTTTAAATGCCCTGTATAGATATCCATCAAGTGCGGCGCGGGATTGCTTGTCGTCGTCCAATTCGTCCATGCCGAGCCTGTCCAATCCTTCACATAGCCGGAAGCCTCGACAGACAGATCATTGACAACGCGGTTTGTTGCGCGAACAGCAATCAAAGCAAGGTCACTGCCAACCGGCACAGGATGCTCGTTCCATATTGAAACGGAACGCACAATGTAAAATGTATCATTGAGCGTCGAGCGATCTTCAACAATCGTGTATGTGTCCTCGCCTCGATACCCGAATAAATCCCAAACGCTGCTACTGTATTCGTAATCAGCCGTCACATAGTTTGCGGCGCGGAATGTGTTGCCGCGCTTAATTTCAACCTCATAGGCAACGCCTTTTGGAAAGGTTGCCGGATCAAGGTAAATTGCTGCCGTGTACCTGTCCATCACGACATTCTGGATATTTGTAGACCCGGTATTTGAAGACGTCAGATAATCTTGACCAGCGCCGCTATTATCAAAGGATGAATCTGCGGCAAAGGCGTCCGTTGCCGGCGCAGAGGTTTGACCCGGCGCAGCGATACGCGCTTCTACAAATCCCTCTGTTGACGATGCGGCAGGCGTCAGGCTTGATCCATCCTCAAACAAAAGCTTGATCGTTGCGCGCAGCGACCGCAGCGATGCAGCCTGATAATGAATTTCGGGCAGATCAATCCATGTTTCCTCTCCTGCTTCCCTGATACGTATCCGGAATGGAATACGGAGATAATCTGTTGTCGAGGCCTGTTTATTCAGCCCTTGGAAAATCAGCTGCGCCTGATGCTCGTCAGCATCCTTACCGATATACAATGTATGCGTTTTCGGCAGCGCTGCAGAAACGCTGCCGGAAAATTCCGTATCAAGCTGCGCGCCGTTATCCTCTTTAACGATGGTACCTGTAAATTCTGATTGCAGAACCTTCGTTTTTGATTGCCTGCCGACAAGCGACAAACGCGCATCGCCCGGCCAACCCGGACGTGTTTCATATTCAATGCCGTCAATATCCTCGATCGCAGCGGACCCGATCTTGATATTTTCCAGCAAATGCGGACCCGCAAGACAGAAGACGGCCTCCGTTACCTCATTCTGCCCGCTATATTCCGTCAAAGGCTCTGATGCGAAATACGGATAAACTTTCCTTGTCCCGACAACGCGCGGAATGTTACCGTTTACAGATACAATATTGCCTTCTGCCGCTGACTTTCCGAGTTCAGAATTAAGCAACTCGTCACTTACCCCGAAGTTACGCGATGGCGCTGATGACAGCGCGCCGACCAGCAAAGCCCCGGCAAGTGACACACCAGCAGCCAGCGCCGTTGCGGAGAGTGAACCCGCAGTAAATAGCCCGCCTGACGTTGCCAAAAAACCACCGGCAATCGCCGCCGTACCCGCTGTCAGCGCAACCGCTGCAACCAGCGACACAACATTTTTACCGTCACCGCCGCCGCCGCCTCTTGGCGGGTAATGAAACGTGACGTAGTTTTTAACGCCGCTTTTCATGCAGGGCTTCGGCTTGATATCAGGCCACGCGAAACGCGGCGCTTCCCAGCCATTGATGCAGATATGACCGTGAATACCGAAATCTTCCGGCAACGGCATCTTTTCAATCATTTCAGCCAGTGACAGATTTTCAGGCAGATTCCGAACGACAGGCACCGTGCCGAAACATTCATGATACGCTGTCAGGATAGGCATTTATGTCTTAGATACCCTATAATTCTGTGTTTTACAGTGTGATGCGTTCTATCCACCACAACGACATTTGCATCCGGGCATGCGTGAATAAGGCGCGTCCCCGACACCATCACGCCGATATGCCCCGGAAACGGCTTTGAACCCGTTTTCATGAGGCACAGATCAAATTCCTGCGGTATTTCGACAGGAGTCCATATGTTCTCCCGTATTCCCTTTGACATGGCCTTTACAACGGCAATAACGTCCATTGCGCTGATGTCGCCATATGTCGGCAGATCAATCCCGCAATGATCGCGGTAAGACGATTGAACGATACCCCAGCAATCAAATTCATGCGGCCCGCGCGCGCCGTCTTTGAACGGCAACCCGACATATTTATCCCACCACATCATCGGTAAAGCCCCGGCAAACGGCTGCGCGTTGCATAAATTGAAGGCCATGACTCCCGCGAAAAATCACGAATAGCAAGGCTTCCTGATACCTGACCGGCATTGACTGAAATTTTTTCAAGTTCAAATTCGTCAAATTGGTACATAATGTCCGGCGTTCCGGTTGCAACGCGGGGATCTACAGACAGGTTAAAATCACGTGATGACAGCACGACCAAGGACATTTTTGCCCGACCGCTGATTTTGCGGATGGCTTTGCTTAATTTCTTATTGACGTTTGACAGGCGCAGTTCTGCGCGCGGCGACTCTTCATTGTCGGTGACGATCGAGAAACCGAAAAGCACACCGTCATAGTTATTGCTTTCATAGACGTAATCCATTGTGTCGCTGACGACACGGATCGGCGTTACCAGATTGTCATGCGTAATCGTTAAAAAACCCAGCGGTATATACGGCGTTGCTTGCGCCTCGATATCCTGCCGGATGGCGGTCGGAATTTCTCTCTCAATTGTCATGGCTTACGACGGCACCGCTGAATTAATGGACATGATGGTAAAGCTGATCTGGATGCACTTGCGCTGCTCAAATCCGGGCATGGTGCTATTCAATAACGGCTTTGATACCTGATAGGGCGGGCTTGTCGGCATAATCTTCCATACACCGTCATCACCGGTGATCGGATGCTTGAAGACAAAAGCATTGACGCCCCAGCCAAGATCGCTTTCAAACCACTCTTTAAAATCACGGAATGCTTGCAGCGTAATCAGCGGCAGGGAAATATTGTATATTTCCGGAACCCATGTTGCGCGCGGGCGCTCGATCGGCGGACCGACCTCCGTTTCAAAACCAATCCGGTTGTCTTGCTGACCGCCAGAAGACCCCTTTGGCATGGCACATTTCGGCACCGTTCCGGGTAAATGTACGATTGTGACAGCCGCCATGCTTACCCCCTCTTAACAGGGCGCGGACGCCCGCCAAAGCGTGACATGCTTTTATCCATGCGGCCTTGCGCCATACCCTTATTCGCTTCCCTGATGATGATATCATTCACTTCACGCCCTGATGAACTGCGGCTTTTTCTTGTTTCAATCTCGACAGGCGCTTGATTGATGATATTTACGACGGTGCCACCACCACCGCCACCGCCACCAACAGCGCGAACACCAAGTTTGCCGCCGATCCGTGTCAAAGGAAGTACAGCCTCGTCACCGGCCTCGCCCATAATGCCGGCGCCGTCCGCGAACGGGAACACTGTCGGCTTGTTTACGATCTTGCCGCTATATGAGTTGATGCCCTTGCCGCCAAAAACGTCACCATCCGCAGCAGCTTTCAAAGGCACAAACCCGCCCGCACCAAAAAGACTCGGGAACGCCGCGCCAAGGAAACGGAAAGCGGCCTCCTGCGCAGCCATCGCCGCAAGCTTTTTGCCGAGATCGCCGATCACGTCACCGGCGCTCTTTCCGCCATCGACAATGGCATTAAACAGATCGCTAAATCCGCCTTTAAGTGTTGAAACGACTCCTTGAGAAAACTTTGCGTTATCCTCGATCTGCTTTACCGCGTCTTCTGCAGCTTTACCGCTTTCCGCGTAAGACATGGCGAGGCGGTCAATTTCATCCCGCATGATAGGCGTGATTTCAACGCCTGCGCGTTCCGCCTCTGCAAACAGCCGTGCTTTTTGCTCCGCATAGGATATGGCTTGCGCATAGTGCATCGCGGAACCGGCAACAGCCATAAGCATTTCTGCTTCCAATTGCTTTTGCCTGATCTGGTCATGCACAGCCATACGCACTTGTGCGAATTTCTCATGCGCATCGACCTGATCAGCAATCATCGCGTTCAAATTCGCCTGATTGACAGCTTGTTCTTTCGTAAGGAAAATACCTTCTTCCTTGGCGCGCTTTTGTATTTCTTTCGCTTCACTGTCAATCTTGATCTGATCTCGTGTTCTGTGCGCCCGCTCTTTTTCAAGCTGGATGAACTCACGCAGGGCAGCGGATTCTTCCTCACTTGTATCCGGCGCTGCTGCTTGCTCCGTGCCAATGGCATTCAGGGCTTTCATATATCCGCTTTGACCGAACGCCTTTGCGTCACTGAAATCAACACCCTGCATTTTCAGCAGCAATTTATCCAGCGGACCAAGGTCAAAGTCAGCTGCGGCGTTGACTTCCTCAAGAACGCCGGCAATGTCTTGCAGAATGTCTTTAAGGCGAGTACCCTCCGTTATTTGCTTACCCCAACGCTCAAGCAAAATTCCCGTTTGTTCAGTAAGCGTGTCATACGCGCCAGCCAATCCAGCGCCACCCGCAGCGCCAGCGCCGCCGACCTGCTCCTCAACAGCTTTTAAAATCTCGTTTTGCGCCTCGGCAACTCGTCCCGTATCGACAAAATTTCTGATAATTTTTCTTTGCTGCGATGAAAAAGACACACCGACGCGGCGTAATGCTGTCAAACCTTGCTCCGGGTCTTCCAAGGCCTTACCAAGCTGTACGGTTGATGTGGTGAGGGTTCCAAAGCCTGACGCGGCAAGATCCTGCGCCAAGCGCAAGGTACGATCAAAGGTGTCGCCGGCAACGGATTTGAATGTGAGAAGTTGTGTTGCAGCCGCGCGCGCCTCCTGGCGAGAGGCAAGCGTAGCAAGTGCAATGGATTGCGCAAGGTCTTCAATATCTTCGGCTGACTTTCCGGCTGCATGCCCGGTCGCCTTTAGAACGGCTTCCGTTGTCAACTGTTGGCGCTCAAACTGGTCAAACAACCGAACGGCTTTGACCATAGCAAACGACAAGGCAGAAGTGACGCCGATAAAACCACCGACAGCAACGCCAGTATTACCGATAATAGAGCCGAAAGCCGTTAAACGGGATGCGACACCACCCAAAGGACCGTGAACGACGGAAACAGCCGTTGCCGCCTCGCGCATTGATTTTTGGAATTTGCGCTCGAAAGATGATGCGTTGAAAGATATTTTTTTGAACTGACGCTCGGAATCGCCCGTCAGCTTTGCCATCTTTTTATTGATTTGGTTAACATTGGCATCCATGTTCAAAACAATGCGCGTAATGTCGTCTGCCATTATTTCAAACCCTTTCTTTCCAATGCTGCCACAGCTTCATCAAATTCGGCCTCTGTCGGTGCCGAAACTTCTTTGTTGCCGTATAGTTTTTCGAGATGACGAACAATCGCGTTGAACTCGCCAAGGGCGAGTCCCATCACGTCATTTATTTGGTTGGCTGCGGCAATTCCTCTGACGGCGGCGAAGTCGATGCGTCTGTATCCGTCTCGATCGCCGCTTCCGTCTCCCCCGGCGCGTCTTCCTCCGTTTCATCGGTATGGACGCGCTGAATGGCTTTCAGGCAGACACCATAAGCATAGGTGCGGTTTTCATCCAAAGGCCGCTCATCGCAATAACGCCGCACCTTCGCAAGCGCGTCTGCCGGTGGCATGCCGCCACCGATCAGACCAACCCGCAAAACCTCGCTGATTTCCTTTGATTTCGCCGTCCTGTTCCCAAGCGCCGCGGCAATCTCGAAAATGCTTTTGTCGAATTTCGCTTCGATCTCTTCCAGTTCCGCCAGCCCAAGGCGAAAGGAATAATGACCGTCCGCCCATTCAATCACAATTTCTCCGAATTTCAGCCCCATTACGCCGCATCCGTCCATACAATAGCGCCATCACTACCAAGCGTCACGGAACATGTTGCTTTCTCGTTTCGGGTACCGGTGGTCTCGAAATTGGTCAGCTTGAAAGCGCCCGACCAATATCCGCCGCCGTCAGCGCCGGCAACATTGATCACAACACGCACGTTCTTTGCTGTGTCACTGTTGAACCAATCAAAGAAATCCTCAACGCTTGCCGTATGCAGCATGCCGGAGCCGTTAATCGTTGCCGTCAGACCGTCTTTATTCAGCGAAGACCATGCGGGGTCATCGGGATTGTCGCAATCCGGAATGATTTGGCGATTTTCATCGGAGGCAAAAACAATGCCGCGCTCTGTGTTAATCAGGCAATCATGCGCGAATGTTTCAGGGCTTGCGCCGTCGCCTATCTGGATAAGTAGTTTCGTTCCGTTCATTGCTTTAACTGCCGTCATTTGCGTAAGCCTCCGTTTTGTTGGTTATTCTGTTTCATCAATCAAAAATCTAAACGTCAAAACTCCATGTTCTGTCATCCCGTCAGGGTCGCGGAAAGACCGTGACGACTGAACTTGCGCAACAACAAGCACAAATCCCTCAACAGCCGTAATGCCAGCCACAGACGTTATGACGTCAGCGGCGATTTCTTTAAGTTCCCTCTTTGACCCGCTTTCCGGCCTGGACCAGATATGAATGTCGTGAAAAGCCTCCCAGCCGCCGATACACGTATCAAACAGCGCGCCATCATCAAGCACCTGCGAGTCTCCGATAGTGACATATGGGAAAGCCGCATCTTTCGATATGCGGTCGTAAACGCGCCCGCCACATACTTCCGCAGCCACAAGCGCCGCATAGATCGCCTTCTGCAAGTCCCAATCAGGAAAACTCATTGCTTCGTCCTTTGCACAACGCGCTTAATGCCTTTTGTTGCCGATCTGGTAAGGCGGCTTTTAAGCCGTTTTCTTAATGCCCGGTATGTCGGAAAGAAGAATGCGCGCGGGTCCATCTTCACAGTCCCGAACTCGACATATCCGGCATATGGCGCTTTGATGCTCCCAGCCTTTACGCCAAGCGTTAAAAACGGGTCATTCAAGCGGGAATTAAACCCCCTGTCGCCACCGGCCTTTTTGTAGCCGCCGATGCGGTAGCCGATCGAGGCTTTTAAATCGCCCTCATCGACAGGCACGGCAGATTGCAGGGCAGAAACGAACTCACGCCCGTTTTGCTCTTGTGCCTTTGCGACTTCCGCGCGAACAGCGGGCGGGATCTGGCGAAGCATCGCCAGAAATTTTGCCTTACCGCTCAATTTCGCCATTTTAACCGTTCACCGCCACGCCTTTTTCACAGAGGAAATCTAGGTATTGACGATCATTCGACGGAGTTATGTCACGGATATTGAATATATCTCCTGTGCGCTGATCAACGATGCGCCAAGATGCGTTAACCTTCCGCGACTTCACGAAAGACCGGACGCGGATGATTTGCGCATGCTTGCCGGCAAGCCGGCCAGCCATGACGCTTTCCCCCCCGCGCAAATGAATGTATTTCGCGCGGGTCTTGAATTGCTCCGTGTACCCGGAAAGAACACCGCCACCGCCATCACTGGCGGCACCGAGTTCTTCAAAGGCAACAGATTCAATAAAATCACCAGCTGACGTCTTTTTCCTCGGCATCTTCGGTTTTTACCTCTTCATTGGGCGGGTTTTTCTGCGCGGCCTTTTTTGCCGCTTTCCGCTTTGCAACGGACGGTGCTATCTTCTCCGCCTCCGGCACTTCGACGGCATAGCCGCCCTCAATCGCCCTATCAGCACATTCCCGCGTAACACTGTGGATTTTTTCACCGGCTGGATAGGCCGTGCAAACATGGCCCTTTCTCGCAGCAGGATAAAAATCAAAGTTTTTGCTAAACCTGACTTTCACCATTACAGTTCAACGCCCGGTGCTTGAATATTAAGGGCCAATACAGATGTGCTTTTCGCCAAACCAAGCGCAACCACATCGTCACCCGCAGCCACATCAGCAAGCGGGCAAATTTTACCAGCCGTGCCTGACAGGTAGTACGCAGTTCCCGCTGTCAGAATTGCGCCAAGCGTAACATCTCCGGAGGTCATGTACGTTAAAGGCTGCCCAGTGCCGGCGCTATTGAGCGCAATACCAATTGGTGTGCGGACTGCATCAAGCGTTGTTCCTGAATCAGCATCAGCCAATTTCATGGTTGATGTGGTGGTGTCCAGATAGACGACCTCACCGGCGTCAATTGCCTCTCCAGCTGTCTTTGTCTGAATGTTTGTCACATTCGATCCTTTAATGACCGATGTTGCCGTTACCGTTAAATCTGCCATTTCTATTACTCCTTACTCTTGCGTTAAAATTCAGTCCTTTTGTATTTCCTTGCCATTATTTCAGCGCCATTCGGAACGCCTTTTTTTGCGCCTTCAACAAGACCATCACGGTTCTGATACCATTGCGCTACAGTAAACTTGATCGCCGATCTTATTCCTGCAGGAACACTAGATTCAGCCGCGCCATATCCTGTTGTTATCGCAATACTGATTGGCGCCGCGACATCATCCTCCAAGCTTGGAGATGTAAAAGTATCTTTAAAGCGCACATAAGCGCTTTTTGCGTCCTCAAGGATTTCATAATCATCCGTTGATACAACCTGATCATCGCCTGCTGTGTCAGAATACGTAATTGTAACGCTTGACACGTCAGGAAATGGTAGCCTTAAGCATCTTGACCATTTGCTATACGTTTGCGTCCATACCTGATTGATTAAAGCCCGCCCCAATATGCCTGCATAACCATCAAAGTGAGATACCGCTTCTGTGATATAATCAGTGATCAGATCATCATCATCGTCAAAATCAACAACCATCTGCCGCTTGACCTCCGCAAGCGTGACAGGAAGTGTTGCAGGTGCGGTTGTCAAAGTCGGACGGAACATGCTCTTAAATCCCTCTTATACGGTCACGAAATGGAATGTACCGGATTTGCTGTCTCCGCCTTGCGCCACCACAATATTGATTGTGCCAGAAATCGCGATCAAATCGTTCACAGCAGCGCCACCCGCTGCATACAATGCCGCTGCGCCGTCTGTGCCGTGCGTTGCCTGTCGCGGAGCGCGTGTGGCGTCAGCGGTCACGTTGCTTTCAGCCCAAAGCGTTTCGCCGGTTTCTGCACATGTGATTGTAAAATCAACAGTGTCTGCATAATCGTCTTTATCGTAACGAATTTGAGACAACAAGCCGTTCACGTCTTCAATCGTTCCCGTCGCGTCTCCAGACGCATCAGTCATCAGTGTAATGGAACGTCTTTCTACATTCATCGAGGTTCTCCGAACTATATTTTAGAAAAAGATGTGGAGGGGGCATTTTTACGCGCCCCCTCCCAAAAAGGAGAGAGAGTCCTTTTTACTTCTTTTTGGCGTCGTCAGATTTTTTTGTCGGTTCTTCTTTGTATTCTTCCGCCCACTTGTTATCGATCGCAACGCGCGCCAGATCACCTTCCACAATGTCACCAACCTTGAACGGTTGTGTTAGAGCTTCATTGTCCGGGCGACCGTTAAATTCTTTTGTGACTTTTGCTTTCATTTTTTTTCAATTCCTATTCGATCTTAGTTAAAAGAGAAACGGGGGCGCAAACAGCCCCCGTTCCTGCTTTCTTTATCTACTTTTGCTTTCGCCTCTGATTATTCTTGATCAACTTCAGGCGTGTCGGCACCCTTCATTTTCAGAACAGCTACGGCAATAGGCGTACCGGTTCCGTGCGTACCAGAGAAGTCCGCAAGAATTTTCAGGTAGCGTTTACCACCCTTATAGCCGCATCGATACATTGCAGCTGCTGCATGTTCCGCAACGAGAGATTTGATAATACCGCCACCCCCAACAGAAGACAGCCCGATCATGTCATCCACGTCAACAGCGGTATAAGTCACATCATCGTCTGAGTGAGTCAGTTTAAACTCGATCTTGTTTGTGGCATCGAATGTAATGCCGCCAATACCGATAGAAAGCAGGATTTCAGCGGCGTTATAGCCTTGAAGGTCAATTGCAGCCGGCGTATTATCAGCAGCCAGCACTACGGCGCCGATCACCTGTGTCGCAAGCATGTGCGAGTGTACGTCTTTCATTGTCGTCTTCCTTTCAAAAAGAAATTCATTATTAATGTCAGATGAGCCGGGCGACTAAACGCCGCCCGGCTTATCTATGGTTTGTTAGGTTGAGCATTTCAGAAGTTTCAATGCCTCGAAGTTCACGACGCCACCACCGACACGACGTGTCGTGTAGAACAGCACGTTCGGTTTGCTTGTGTACGGGTCACGTAAAACGCGTATCCCGGCGCGGTCAACGATCAAGTAACCACGTTGGAAGTTACCAAATGCAACCGGGAATGCATTTGCGCCAAGAGCCGGCATATTGTCATCGGTAGAGACAGGCTTTCCGAGAATTGTCGGCACACCTTCCGAGGTTGCAGGCGGCGCCCACAGATAGTTGCCGTCACCGTCCTTAAATTTACGCATTGTACCCATAACGGCATCTGACGTTAACCATGTCGCACCATTGCGATACTGCTGTTTCAATGAGTAAAACAGCTCGATCAGTGCATCAGCTGGGTTTGTCGTGTTGAATGCCGCGGCAGCGCCTGACACCGTAAAGCCAAGCTTGCCCCAAGCATAGGAAGCGTTAGCAATCGTGTCGTATGACAAGATTCCTCTTGGCTTCTTAACACCGTCACCGGATACAAACGAGGCGCCTTCCTGTTCAGCGAACTCGATAGACACCTCATCTGCCAGCCATGAAGCAATGTCAACGCGACCATCGTCAAGCATGGTCTGTGTTGCCGCAGGGTTTGCATAGATTTCGCCTGTTGTGATAGCGATTTCACGCAGCGTCGGCGTATTGGTTTCGGGTCGAGTATCTTCCTCACCAACCCAACCAGAAGACGCGCCGCCTTGACTGACAAGCTTCTTGTATTCATTTGTGGAAATTGTCATCACACGCGACAATGAACGCAAAGCCGACACCGTACCAACAACACGGTCGATGGTGTTTTCCATTTCCGTTGGCACCAAATATCCGCCGTCCGGATCGGACTGTGTTCCAAGCTTGGCTTTAACTTCAAGCCCTTTCAGATCTGCATCTACGCCCTTGCGGAAGAACGTATTGAAAGCGTCAGCATGAGCCGCAATATCGGGATCATCTACAGATCCGCCGGCGCCGACTCGCAGAGACGCCAAGATTCTGTTGGACTCATCAAGCGCGGCCTGCAGAGACGTGATTTCATTATTGATGCGATCAACCTTTTCTTTGGTTACAACGTCATCAAACTTTGCATTGATGTTTTTCAATTCCTGTTCACGCTCTTCTTTAAATGCGTGAAAGGTTTTCTGCAGTTCCGCAAAAATTACTTGCGGGTCATTACTCTTTGCGGCATCAGCGCGCGCAGGGGTGATCAGCCCGCGTTGACGGGGTGTTACAAGTCCGTTCATAATATTTTCTCCTGTTAGGATTGTTTAATGGTTTCGATGAAGCGCCAAATATCGGCACTTGGAATGCCTGCATCACGCGCGGCGGGTGGTTGGCGGCTTGCATCACGCGGGGCCGCAGATGAAACGCCCATCTCTGTCATGAGTTCAGAGCGTTGATCTCTTGTATATCCTGAACGCGCAAGCGCGGCCTCCGTTTGGCGGCGCGCTATAATCCGTCGATTTTTGCTATTCGCTTCGCTGTCAACCTCGCCTCCAATATCGTCATCAACATAGTCAGCAAAGCCATTTTTAACTGAGTCCTTCGGATTCATGAATGTTTCCGCATCCATTAACGCAGAAATATCAGCGCGTGACATGCCGGTGCGCGCCTCATAAATATCAACAATCGCGTCGTCAAACCCGTCAAAAATCTTTGCTGTGTCGCGCATGTCATGCCTGTTACCACATACGCAGCCCCAAGCATTATGCACCATCATCATAGAGCCAAGCCCCATAACAATCTCGTCGCCAGCCATAGCAATGATACTTGCGGCGGAAGCCGCCCAGCCCATAACCTGAATTGAAACTTTTGCAGGGTGGTCGCGAAGAAGATTATAAATCGCGATACCCTCAAACAAATCACCGCCCGGCGAGTTAATTTTGACAGTAACCTCGTTATTACCGATCTTGCGCAGGGCTGCGCTGACGCGCTTCGCCGTCACACCCTCACCTGTCCACCAATCCTCTCCTATCACGTCAAACATTGTAATCGTTGCGTCATCATCAGATGCAGAAAGCAGGGGTGTGTCAGACCATTTATCCATGACGTCGCTCGGCGCATCCCATTTAAAGTTTGACGGACGCTGAATACCCTCGATTTTAGGAAGTTTTCTTAGGCTCATCCTTAGCTCCTTCTGCATCAAGGGTTTTTGTCATGTTCGGCGGCGGATAAAACTGATCGCCTCCCGGTCGCGGATTCATATCTTCCAAGGCGCGCACTTCGTCTGGATTATAGATACCGAACTGGATGCCGCGTGTATAAGCTTCCATACGTGTTTTAAGATCGCCCTTAACCAATGCCGCTCGGTTGAATCTGGCATAGATATCGCTATCTTCCGGAATAAGTGATTTATTTATTGTCTGCTCCCAATCAACTAAGTGATCATCAAGCGTGTATGTAACAAAACCAATACTCTGTTGCTCAATTCCAGACCCCCAAGACGTTGATTTTTCTGTATCTCCAAGCATGTGTGGCGGGACACCAAAGAACATCGCAACGTCGCCGCGCGTGAACTTTTTGCTTTCAATCCATTGCGCATCGACACTCGTCATTGAAATCGGCTTGTATTTCATCGCCTCTTCGAGGATGAGTACTTTTCCCTCTCGATCTCCGCCCGACCTAAACTCATCAAGACTTTGCCGAAGATTTGCATGACCATCTGGACCTAAGCTACCGGGATGCTCTAGCGTTGCACTGGCGCGCGCGCCATTTTTAAACAGCGCGGCACCATGATCAGCCATAGCGATTGACTCGCCGATTGTTTCCCGCGCATATGTCAGAACAGACACGCCGGAATATCCGTTCAACGTCAGGCCAAAAAGATGGAAAATTTCATCTTGTTTAAATTTCTGCCTCGTGCCATTTGACGCCGTGTAAATATATGACAGCGTTAAATCTGGATGCTGCTTTACCTCAACCTTTTGAGGGTCAAGCGGAATAATATCAGTCGGCTCTTTCTTGCCAAACTTAGATTTAACAATCAAAGCATAAGCATTGCCCTGCAACAGCTTTGCCGCTTGCATTTGGCGCATGAACTGCGCGGGAGTTTGCCAACTATTTGGCTTTTTACGCAGCAACTTCCACAAAGAAACATCAGAGGCATCATGTCTTGTGCCGTCATTGTTTCGGCGTTTCACATGAACCGGAATGGTCGCAACAGCGCCGGTAATAATTCGGATACAGCCAAAAACGGCTGAAACGCGCATAGCCTGTTCTGCCGTGACTCTTTTTCCAGATGCCGTTAACTGACCATCACGAAGCGCCTCCTCCAACTCTTGAGGCGTGTTGATAATCAGCCCGCCAGATGAGGAGGTATAGCTGTTTTGCGGATTCTTCGCCCTTTCCCGAGATAGCGGAAAAAATCTTTCAAACAATCCCATGTGTGTTTTTCCTTATCAAGCCGTCTGGACGCCACGACTCGCATATATTGATGCTTTTCGCGCTTCTGGATTTTTCGCCATCAACATAGCGGCGTTAAATAATGCGATTAACGGATCAATCTTTGCTGTACCAGATGCCTGTTTCGTGACGGCGCGGGCGGAACCCTTCATTTCAACTTTTGCATTACCAACGCACCACGCCATCAGTCTTTGCCCGGCATGTTGCAATGTGCCATTGCTTAATTTCTTCTCTGTGCCGACAATTGCGGGATTCAAATACCCCCCCTGCGAAATGCCGATAATTTGGTTTTCAGCGCCTTCACAATTAAATCCCACGTCGACAAGCGCATCAATCAGCGCCGGCTGTCCCAACTTATCAACGCCAATACAATGCTCTTTTGGAAACAGGCCGGATTGCCGAACCCGATCACAAATCGCCGCAACCTCTTCAAGATCCTGCGTCGGCGTTTCACAAATAACCAAATCGCCGTCATTTGCGAAGTTTTGCAGCGTCGGCGCAATTTCTTTTCGTCTGTCAAGAACGATCGGATGCGCCCAAGCCCTCGCCCAGCACAGCCACCGGCGCGTTCCGATTTCTCTGCCAATGACATGAAGACCCAGCAAATCGTCAAGACCGCCGCCATCAATCCCGACAACGGCGACCTCGCAACGCTCTAAAAGAGATTCAAGAGTAAGCGTCTTATCGGCAGAGCATTCCCAAAACTCGCCTCCAGCCCACCGGTCATTGCGTAGCAAAAGACCTATTTCAAGGTTTAAGTGCTTCGCGCAGTGTATGCGGAATTTTTTATCATTGGCTCGTTGCGCTTCGCGATATTTATCTTCTAAATATTCACAGCTTACGCTCAATCCCATATTTGGATTGGTCACATACCAGTTTTCAGGCTTATAACAGTCACCGCTATCAACCATTGACTTTGGAAATTCATACAGAACGGGGAGGCTTTTATTGTCCTCAACCTTTCCATCCCGCACATCGCGAAAATAATCAAGCTTATCCTTAAAGACGCCGGCAGGGGCATCATCAGATTGCGTTGACAGATAGATAACGAACCCCTCCGGGCGCGAAACCAGACCGCCAGTTGCTTCCATCAGCATAGAATCCGCAGATTCTTTTTTCCCAAACAGCCACAACTCATCGACAAGAACACCTGTGGCCTTGCTGCCGGAAACTGTGTCTTTGTCGGCGGCAACAACCTTTAGGACCGCGCCGGTATCAAGATGCGTTATTGTCCTATGATGCTCACGGACATGCAGAATTTCTTTAAGTTCTTCATCGGCGGCGATCATCGCCGCAGCTGGCGTGAATGAGTTGCCGGCAATCTCAATCGTTGGCGCAATAATCAAAAACTCCGCGTTATCGCGCCAGTTTAAAATCAGTGCCGTCAGCATAATTGCCGCAGCAATCGTTGACTTCGTGTTCTTCTTCGCGACCAGAAGAAAAAACTCTCTGATCAGGCGCAATCCTGTCTCTTCGTCATAAGCACCGAAAATTGCGGCAGCAAAATTCAGAACCCAATCGCGCGTACAATCACCGATTTCCGGCGCGCCGAGAATGTCAACAATGCGCAAAGCGCGCATAACGTCCATCGCTTTACGCGCCGCGTCTGGGAACAACGGTTCAAATGCAATAAGGCTTTGCTGATTGAGAATCCTATCTTCCCAATCAGGGCAAGCCGTTGACCATGACGGCTTCATTATCTGTTATCCACAACGCTTAATGGCGGCGCAGATTTTGCGAATTTTCCGCGCGACGCGGCATCTTTGGCGCGCTCCTTTGCGGCCTCTTTCTTCCCAAGCTTCGGCAATGCAAGGCCGTTTGCATGGCAGTACCTTGCCGCCTCAATCGCCATTTTATCACGGCGCTCTTGCGTAGCATTCGGGTCATTGAAGACCCGTATCATGTAATCAAGCGGCGAAAGCAACTCCTGATCAGAAGCAACAACCGTTTCCGTGCCTTGCTCTAACTTCGCTTCCTTCGGTGGCCTGCCGACTTTCTTTTTTTTCTTTTCAGGAGACGGTTTTGCAGTGCGCTTTTTTTTACCTGAACCGGGTGGCCTTCCGCGCTTTTTCTTATCTGCCATACCGTTCTCCATCACTGGCGAACGGCGCAGATCAGCTACACGTAATGATCGCGGTCGAGGCTTCTTGCGTGCGCTCGTTCATAAGTAAACCGTTGAATTTTGGGGTAAAAAAAAGAAAAGCCCGCAACGAGATAAGATGCGGGCGCTAAAATTCCAATTCTGATGTAAATCATATCAAAAAACGGCTTTACTGCATAATCTTTTTTTTAATAAATTAATTAAAAATTAATTCTCTTATTTATCAGTAAGTTAGTGGCAGAAAAACGTGCATTTTATTCGCGGCGGTTATTTAAAGCGTTTTTCCCTTATATTTCAGCAGTTTATATTTAAAAAATATGTGCTTTTTAATAATAAATAAAATAATCCCTGAAAAAATTTTTTTTCCGAATGAG
>Ga0100403_1000446_pt1 | contig 41033 bp, 60 predicted proteins | sample CryGeymet201501t_FD_83663 | JGI IMG/M metagenome (GOLD analysis project Ga0100403, IMG submission 83663) | Groundwater microbial communities from Crystal Geyser aquifers in Utah, USA - Crystal Geyser metaG 2015-01t | ecosystem: Environmental > Aquatic > Deep subsurface > Groundwater | place... | reverse complement strand
TTTATGGGATCTGTAGCATTGCGGCCACCATCCTGTTCATCGCCGTCCTGAACTTTTCTGGATGCATCACGATGCCGGATGGATCGCATGAGCCTGATTACACCATGATTGAATTTGGGGCCGTGGCTGCGTTTACCGTGATTGTGAATGAAACAGACGTGCCTGATAACGCGATTAGAGAAGCCTATCGTGGTCTCACGAATCTTGAGACGATGCTCCAGGCCACCCGCGAATCTGATGGCCCACTCAATTTGGCAGTGATTGACGGACTCTTGGCCGATGCGGTGCCCATTGAATATCGCGCTCTCGCGACCATGGGGAGTCAATTGATCAGAGAACGCGCTCAACTATATCTTGGCGAACATCTGTCTGATGCTGAGCTTGGGAAATATGCCATCGTAGGAAAAATCGCAGAGGCCGTGGTTTCAGGAGCCAAAGCCGCGCTTGAACCAAGGGCCAGACAATTGCAACGGGGGAAATCATGAAAAAGTTTCAAGTGATTGGGTACAGTTATGTGGATGAAAAAGGTCGTGTGTTTCAAAATGGATCAGTCGTCACCGTGAATGAACATTCAGCCTATGTGAAACAGCAGCTCTATAAATTACGCCCAGTTGAAGACGTGAAGATGTCCAAAACGACCGTGCAAGATCTCATGGTGATGAAAGATATACCTTCTATACGTGACCGTGTCGCCACGATGGCTAAACAGACTCGGCAGAAAACACATTCATGATCAATTTGACCACATTGACCGCTGTCAAAACGCTCCTTGAAGAAGGGGGCACATCGTTTGATGTCCAACTCCTCCAGCGGATTGAAGAAGTCTCGTTGAGAGTTCAGACCGTCTACGATCTGGATTTAGAGTTGAAGACGCATGTGGAAATTCATGATGGCGGGGCGCGTCGATTGTATGTTCGCCATCCGCCAATTCTCTCAGTGACCGCTGTGAAACAGGATTCAACATTACAGTTTACATCTGGTGAATTGATTGATGCGTCATTGTATACGGTTGTCAATCAAGGATGGGATGTTGCACATCAGTCATGTTGGCCGCATGGCCATAACAATATTCAAATTGAATATATAGCTGGATATGTCGATGCGCTCGATCCGGCCACGACGGTTCCTCTGTGGCTGCAGAACGCGGTAGCCAAACAAGTGGCCTTTGAATTTCAACATCGGAAATCAGAAGGTCTCGACACTGTGGACTTTCCTGATGGCTCCCTTACCAAAGAAACTGGAGACTTTCTTCGATCTGTGGTGACTTCGCTCAACACATTAAGGAAACATAAACTTGGCTAAGACGATCCCACAATTTGTGCGTGAATTGGACAAGAAACGAGAAGCGCTCGACCGTCTTAAAATTCGCGCTATGAATACGACCATGAAAGACTTGCGACAGCGGTTGATCGCACGGCATTTCTCTGGACCAACCACGCCAACCAGTATTCGACGACAGTCCGGAGCCCTGATTCGATCAATTATCATTGGCCGCGCCTTGATCGATACGTCTGGAGTGTCAGCGCTCCTCTCTTTCACGAATCCTCATGCGAATATCCATATCGGTAAACGTGGACGTGGTACACGCATTAGTCCTGTTCGAGCGGACCATTTGGCCATTCCCACATCATTTGCGAGAAATGCCCAACAAGTGCCACTTGGCGGACCCTTCTCCAGTAAATGGATGAAGACCTTTGTGGCAGGCAAGACGATTTTCGGACGACGACGCGGTGATCCAACGGTCCGGCCACTGTTCACGCTTCGTGATTCAGTGATCGTGCCTCAACGCATCGATATCCAACTGGATATTCTCAATCCGGCTCAAGAGATATATACCCAGCATCTTGAAGCTGGGCTTGAAAAGGTCTTGGCCTAATGCCAACTCCCATTCGCACACAAGTTATTCTCGCTGTGCAAACAGCGCTCGCGGCCATCCCACAATTGGCCGCGGTTCAGCGATTTCAACCGAAGCCGGTTGATTTGGGCCTGATTCCCTCGCCCACCTGTTTTATCTATGATTCCGCCATTGAGCGATTTTCAAGGCAGAACCGATATAAACAGAATGAGCTTGAGTTGGCCTTGGTATCGTTTATTTCACTGACGAGTACCGACGAATCCACACGTGGGACGCCGTTTAGTGAATTGGCAGATATTTTACAAGCTGAAATCCACACAGCCTTGCAGACACTGCCCAACACTGGATTGATTATCCAGATCAGTGAGGTGAGCGCCGAACGAGAAATATCAAGTTCCCTCTGGGGAACACTGATCTATACGATTCAAGTCACGTATCGGCATCAATTTGGTAACGGGTATATTTTAAATGATTAGGAGACCGCATTATGGCAACAGCCTCTTCGGATATTAGCGTTCCTGGTGGGATTAAAGTCTTTTTTACTGAAACGGGTGGCGTTGAACGAGATCTTGGGAATATTGTCGGCGACAGTGTCTCGATTACACGAGATACGGAAGAACTGGAACATTTTACGAATCGTTCTGGTAAACGACGAAAAGATAAAGTCATTACAGTGGAAGAGTCTGCTCAGATTGACTTTGAATTGGATGAAGTCAACGTGGACAATTTGCGCTATTTCTTTAAAGGTGGTGTGATTTCGACATCTGGCGCAGGGTCGGACACTATCATTGATCAAAAAGAAGTACTCCCCGGTGAGGGATTTGTGAGTGTCGAAAAGCCAGGTCTCTCTGCCGTTTCAGTTCGGCAGTTCCTGGATCAGGTGTTTTTATTTGATGGCGCAGCCTTCCTCGATCATTCTGTTGAAGCGGATACGGCCGCGGGTGTGCCGTTTGCCATCAATGCCGATGCCGATGATGTCCTCTATTGTGGGAAGCAAACCCAATTTCAGGAAGTGGGCATTGATGTGGCTGTCGCCTCTGTCGGCTATACGGCTCCGTTGTGGGAATATTGGAATGGTGCCGTGTGGTCTCCGTTGACAGTGGTCGGGACCGGGAATTTTTCAATAGATGAAGTTTTGACCTTCACGCCTCCTGTTGATTGGGCGCAAACGACGGTCAATGGCGCGACCGCCTACTATGTTCGATTTTCACAGAGCGCCGCTGCGCCAACAGCCGCAACGGTCAATGCTCTGGGTCGTCAGAGCTTAGTCGAGCATATTGATTATGATGTGAATCCGGGCGCGGCGTCCACCTCGACCTCAACCTCGGATGGATCAGTTCGACGGATCGCGGGTGGATCATTGGTTGATGGAGAAGAGGTGAAAGTGAGTTTTACCTACGTCACTTTTACCGCTCAGACCTTCGGGATTGCCGAAGTGAGCACACTGGAAGGATCGGCGAGATTTCAGTCATTTCCCGGCACCGGCCGTGGCCGGAAGTGGTCAATGACCGTTCCTAAATGCCAGTTAATCAATAATGGGGCGATGGATTTGGATGATACTGATTTCCAAACCATCCCACTGTCGTTAGTCGTTCTTGATAACTTCGATGTAGATCCCATCAATCCATTCGGGACTGTCACGATGTTGCCGTTATAAAATCATGTGTTGTGTGGCGCAGAATTTCTGCGCCACACAGGAGTAAGGGGGAAGAAATATGACAGAACAAATTGAAGAAGAAGACGGTCAAGAGAATAAGGGTATTCTATCCTTTCTGGATATGGATGAAATCGCAGGATTCCCCATTAAAGAATGGAACACGAGACAATTTTGTAAACTCTACCCAAATTTGCGAGAAGTTTGTACCTATCTTCTCGATCATGGCGCGACGCTTGATAATTTGAGTGAGTTTGTGCAAGACAATGTTCCCGTGTTGATTGATGCGCTCATCCCATCAATCCCCGCATTGATTACGGTCTCTTGTCCGAGTAAAACTGATGAGCAGTTTGATGCGTTGGCGTGGCCAGCCGCAATCCAAATCGCCGTGGCCTTAGTGAAAAAGAATGTGGAGCACTTGACCGATTTTTTCGAAAAGATTCCAGCGTAACGCCGCATGATCGGTTTACGCCGGATAACCAGTACACGGCTAATTTAGAATTACTCGTTTCTCGCGGACATGATTTACAGACGCTCTTGTGTGTCTATCCTATTTCCTTACTGCATGACATGATGAAGGCTGCTGGGCACAATATGCGTCACGCATTCTTACATGAGACACAAGGTGTGACGACCGCTGTCCTTCATGGACTTGATTGCGCCTTTAATAAAGGCAAAGGGAAATTTATTGATACGTACACCGATAATTTATTTCCCAATCAGAAAAAGACTCGAAAAGTGACCGCACAAGGTTATGAACATGCAGAAGATACACTCCTGTCCTTAATGCAGCCATCGAAAAGGAATCGTCCATGAGTGAAGTTGTTGTGAAAATTGTTGGGAACTCGAAAAAAGTGGAGCAGTCCATTTCGCGGTTGTCTGCTCTTTTCAAGAGCCTTAGTAAACAAGTCACGTCTTCTCAAACACGAGTGACTGCCTCAATTACACAAACGACAGCTGCGCTTCGTACACAACTCGCGGTAGTTTTACGATTGGCCAAAGCGTTCAAATCACTCAATGTTCGAGGGATTGATCTCGCAAAAATTCAATCAAAAAAGACTCTTTCTTCAACCAAATCTCGAAAAGATCCGGCGCAATTCGTTGGGGTTCCACGACGACCAGACATTCAAGCTCCTGTTGGCTCGCCGATTAGACAAGCTACGAAAGATAACACACTGACACAAAAAGCGTTGGCTGATGAGAGTAAACGACTTCAGGCACAAGAAGAAAGTTTTATTCGACAACGATTTCAACATGAAAAAACAATTTTTGAATCAGAGCAACGTCTTCAGAAACAAAAGAGCGAACGGGCCGAGAAAGAACGAGCATCACAATTTGTTGGGGTTCCTCGACGACCTGATATTCAAGCCCCTGTTGGCACATCAATTAAAGATGTGACACAGGAAGGCACATTTACACAAAAAACGTTAGCTGGCGAACGTAAACGATTGCAGGCACAGGAAGAAAGTCTTATTCGACAACAGTTTCAACGTGAAAAAGCCAAATTTGAATCAAGTCAACGTCTTGAGAAACAAAATAAAGAACGCGCCGATAAAGAACAGGCACGGAGCGAGAAACAGGATACGAGAGAAAAACAACAACTCGCCAATAAAGAAAAACGCGCAGAAGAAGCGTCACAACGTGAAGCGGCCAGATCTCGCAGAGCCGTCTTCGGATTTAACCGGCAAAGCCAATCACTGACATTGCTCGTCGCGAAATTTGCGTTGATGACGTTCGCTATTCAAACAGTTGGCAATATCTTTAATAGCACATTCGGAGCTCTTTTACGGACGATTGACGACTTTAAATTGGCAGCCATTGGCACCGCCTCGGCCATTACCACATTCACATCTGAGACGGATCGGCCCCTGGGCGAGGTCTTTGTCCAAAATTTGGCTGCCGCAGAAGATCGATTTGCCAAACTTGATATTGTGGCCGCGAAATTTTTTGCGACAGGGCAAGAACTGCAACTAGCCTTTAATACGTTTGCGCAACGTGGGGTCGTGATCCGTGAAGATGAACTAGATACACTTGGTCGATTGACTGATCAAATTATTCTGTTAACCGGTGCGCAGAACCGCGAACTCCAAATTGGACAAGAAATTCGAGCCGTGCTCGATGGACAGATCCGCCCAGTTGATAAGTTTGCCAAATCCTTACAAGATCGTGGGGCGGATATTCGGCAGATCCAGAAAGAAATTCGCGCCACAGGAAGTATTAAGGTTCTTGAGGAATTCCTGAAAGGTCTGGAACCAGCCACTGGCGCGATTCAACGCACCCTCTCATCAGTCACCACGACGTTTACCTCGCTATTTAAATTGCTATCTCGGGATGTGTTCGCCAAGACCTTTAATGATACGGTTTCAGCGATTACCCGAGTCAATAATATTCTGATTGACAATCGTGAATTGATTGTACAAATTGGAAAATTTCTCGTCTCTCGTGTGCGGGCTGGATTTGAACAACTCATTCCTATTGCTCAGGATGTGTTTCGAATCTTTTCAACGGCAGTTGAATCTGGCGTCGCCCAAATACTCGCCGTCATTAAACTCGTCAGTTTTGCGCTATCCTCAGGGCCGTTGGGAGCCATTCTCGCAATTGCCGCGGCCTTATCTGTTGCGGCGGGCGATGCCGGATCGTTTGGAGATTCTCTATCGATTGCGTTCGGGATATTAGAAATTTTGCTCATCAAATTACGTGATGCGCTTGAAGACGCATTTCAAGGTCTCAAAGGGCTTGCCAAATTTGGCCGGTTACTACAAACAGGGGATTTTTCGCTCATTGTCGATTTTTCTTCTGTGGCTGCCGCTGATCGAAAAATACAAATTCTCCAAGACCGGATTGAACAGATTAAACGTGGCGGGGATATCAGTCCAGGTAAAGCCATTCTGAGTCCTGTTTTAGGAGTCCTTGACCCATTATTGGAAGCGTTGGCCCCTCGATCTATTGATGATCTGCAACAACAAATTGAAGAATTGAAAAAAGAACGGGATGCCGCAGCGGCCAGTTTTCAAACCAACCCTGAGGGCAAAACATTTCTTCAATCTGAGCAAGTGATCAGTGCCACAGGGGGAGGCACACTCGCTGAGTTTCTGAAGGATACTCGGGCTTCTGTCGAAGCGACTGTAAAATCTCTGAAAGGCGGGGGCGCTGAAGCTGGGGATGGGTTTATTGAACGATTGCAGAAAGCGTCTGCCGCGTTTGCCCAAAAACTGAAAGAATCGGGGCTAGATTTTACAAACACAGTCGTACCAACCTCTGCCGATACTCGAATTCAAGAAGCCACTCTCGCCGCTCAACGAGCGTTTCAAGATCTGGAACGGAAAGGACAAGAGGACCAAGCGCAACAATTACTCGCTATTCAATTAGCCAATTTAAAGAAACTCAATGAGCGGCAAGTGCTTAGTGCCAAACAAGTCATTGATCAGGAACAACAACTCCGCGATGCGCAAAATGCGAAAAACATTCTGGCGTTACAACGAGAAATTCAATTAGTTGAAGATCGCCGAGAAGAAGAACTGCGGATTGCCAGAGAAAATCTGAAGAATACCGCTGGACCAACAAAACTTCAACAAACTGAATTTGATCTGACCAACATCCGCATTCGCTCAGATGCCACCTCAAAAATTCAAACATTGGAGCAAAGCATTGCCAAAATCCGTGGCGAGGCTGATAAACAATCACAAGATGCTGCAGCCGCACGGATTGCCGCAGCCAGAGAAGTTTCACGACTTCTGAAAGATCGAGAACTCACCATTTCAGAAGGTGGTCAATCCACGAACGCTGATCAACTCGCCCGTGTCCGAGAAGAATCGAGACGAGCGATTGCGGATTTTAATAGAAAAAACCCGGGCGCATCGCCTGAGCAGCAACAAAAATTTGCCGATCAACAGAAAGTGCTAAGTTTTGCGAAATTGGTTGATCCTGAAATTGATGCGTTTATTTCGGCCTTTAACAGTACGATTGATGCAGTGGTCAATGGGATTGTTGAAGGAACGTTTGAGTTTAAAAGCCTCGCTAAAACACTCTCGAAAGACTTGATTAAATCTGGATTAGTCGAACTCATTACGCAAGCGAGAAAAGCCATTGGCAAAGGATTGACAAAAATTTTTAGCGCATTTGGTGAGGAAACGGCGAAAGCTGCCGGACAAGCCTTGGCCCTTGGTCTTGGCCTTCTCCTGGCTGTCTTATCGCGGGCTGGCAATAAAGGCGAGTTCACTGCGACGGGCGGGCAAGGCGGAGGATCTAGTATCAGTAATTCCAGACAAGTGCAAGGGATTATTGGTGGCGAGACCTCTCTTCCTCTCGCAGAAATCAATGTGGGGTTGAAAGAAGCCATGATCCCCACTAATGCCTTACTCACGCAAATTGAACGGAACACGCGGGCGCTCTCAAGCAATGCGATGACCATTGATCCAGGGACGCTTCAACAAGCCTTGGCCGCTCAACTTAATGTGCTCTTTGCGGGACAGATGTTGCAATCATGATCACACTCTCAACAGTCGCGCATCTTGATGGAGGAGTAATTGTGACCTATGAAGGCACACCCTTCGTCTGCACGTATTGGCAGGTGGTGGGCGTGAACGGCAGTATGGAAGTTGAGGCAGTAGGGACGTTGGCGAAGAAAATTGTTCTGTCTGATAGTAGTGGTCGAGCGGTCAATCAATATATTGGGTCAGATAATAGTGCCGATGTAGGCAAGACGGAACGGATTAAAGTCCAGGAAGCGTTGTAATGTTAAAATTGATCTATACCAGTACCAAGACTGTGCCAGATTTAGGAACAGATTCCAGCGCGTCAGGTATGATTTGGATTCCTAATGTCGAAGCCATTCATCTCACAAGGACAACTCTTCCTGGTCAGCCGTTTAATTTTACAACGGATATTTCTCGATTGTATCGAGATGGAACAGTGGTGCATGTCTCTGAATTTTCAGTTGCCGCTCAGACAGAATTTAGCGCGTTTGCGCAAGCGCCAAATTTTTCTGGGGCAGTTACTTCTCAACAAGATACTCTTCCTCACCCCACGTTTGAAATTGATCCTATTTTATGGAACGTGAATTTACAAAAACCTGTGATGTCTTTGATTCCCCCTCTTGATAAAGTCCGCAATGCGCTGTATTTACGAAATCGAGAAGGCGTATTAAAATATTACCATGAGCAGGCATTTGGATTTGAGATTTTTAATGCGGAAACAGGGATCTTTGAACAATCAGTCAATGTCTTTCCCCCAGGTTCATTTCCGATTTTATCAGTCCACTGGGTCAAAAATCAAACGATTGCGATCTTTGCTTCAACTGGAGAACTCTCGATTTATGATTTAGACACCATGTCTGAGGTTTTGCATTCCTGGATCGATCAACCAGTCAATGCATGTATTGATTCCACCTATCAAAATGTTGTGTCGGTTCGAAAGTCAGATCGTAAAGTGCAAATTTGGGATCTGGCGATTCAGCCTGATCATTTCTCTGGCTTTTCGACAATGCCTGGGACGTTTGCGCGATATCGGAAGGAAGATGTCTCCATCACTGTCAGGGGCAGTCAAAATGAACCTGTGGCAGATGTGGGTGTGGTCTGGTCTATTAAAACCTTACAACAAGCGGGTGGAGTGGTCGATCAAAATATGGTGGATAAGGGTCCAGTTGATGGAGAATTTTCCATTGTGCAATCACGTGGAGCCATTCTCCCCTCAGTTTCCACAACTGATGATGCGGGCGTGGCGCGAGTGACCTACTGCCCACCTGGACATGATTGGGAAACAGGGACACGAGAAATTATTACGGCGAGGGTCTTTTCATGAGTTTATTACTGATTCAAGAAACCACACCAATTACGTATGATCTCTGTACTGGTACAGAATCACTTAATACATTTCTTTGTACACCACCACGCAAATTTCGCGAACAGTTTTCACATTTTGGAACCCGAGGGTTTTATTATGATGAAAATAAAGATCGTTATGTCGTGGTCTCACTTTCGCTTGTGGCATTTTGGCCAGGTCTTCAAATTAAAAAATATACCATTCACTCTGAAACTGGATTGACTGAATCTATACACATAGTTCCAAATTCTTTTAGCGCTGTTACTTCTGTTTTGTGGTATACGAATTGGCAGAATGGAGAACTCAAGAAAATTTATGCTAAAAGTACTGTCATTAACCCTCATTTTATTGTAACAGTCAATCCAGATACACTCATTCCAAATTTTTCTGATGTGGTTGTACCAAATAGTGGAATCAATGGGACAAGTATTGGAAATTATTTAATTAACCGATCATCTGGTATTATTGTGCTTTCTACGAGTAGTGGAGAATTAAAACGATTTCATTATCCTACTTCGACACAATTAGAGAGTTTAGTTTCCTCAGACCGCCTTGTGATTGACCTCGCATATGAAAGTCCTGAACTTGGATGGGTGCTCACAAAACATCCCATCCATGGTCTTTCTGCAATGAAAATGAATTATGTGGAACCTCAGGTGGAGACGTTAGCATCATTGCAAAGTGATCCAACTGATCTTGGTTTTGCAATTGCCTTTGACTCGAAACGCAATATTTTGGCAGTCTTTCGAGAACGGCAGGAAGCCGTTGATGGGGCTGCGACGCATTTACTTGATCTCTATAAGCCTGTGGCCACTTCAACGATTCTGACTGACCCCGTGCCCACCCAACCGCTGGTGTCTGGTGTAACGCAATCCGTGACGGCCCATCTCATTGGCGACCGCGGCGAAGCCGGACCATCCAAGTCGATCACCGTGGTCAGTACCAAACCGGGTTCCGTATTGCAGCCCAAAATTTCTCCTAAGTCCAATGGAGTGGCCACATTTCAATATGTTCCGGCTCCTGGTCCAACGACTGATGTCATTCAATTAGGAACGACTATATGATTATTACGTCTGAAACACTCGTGACGATTGGCGATAGCGGCGTGAAGGAGGAGCAACTGGATTTCGTCCTCCAGGGGACCAGTCTTGGCACGACGGCTCTCCGGAAACTTATCTACCCCACGTCCTTACTGGCCCCACTCATTTACCATGAGAACCCAGATGAATGGACCAACTTTGATTTAAAACCCATGACGGCCCGGCCCAGCATTGCCGCAGTGCGGACTCTCGCAGGCAATGCCTGTATTGGATGGCCAGGATTTGTCAAGGATGCGACCGTGACGGAAACATGGAGGGGATCCGATACTGAAGCGCCGATGTCCATTCTGTTCATGCGAGCGCTCCATGCCTACTTCGAGAACCCCCCAACTATCGGGTTTATTGAGTGGCATCCCCGAGACCGGACCTCCTCCGTCTATCATATTGCCATTGAATCCTTCACCGTGGGAGGATCAGAAATTAAACTCAATTTTATTGCCGGACTGGCCGGGTTTATTACGGGCGATGTGGTGTTGACCTTCCGCATTTTGGGAGAAAAACTCTGATGATTGAGGTATCGGCAGCGATGCAAGACGCGCTTGACGCCCAAGTCCAACGTCCGATCTATGCGCTCCTCAGTTATGATGTGACTCAGTCCACTGGAGAAACATGGGGATCGATTCTCTCAGGAACCTCCACCCAAGTGCCGGTGGATTTAAGCGCGTTTGTCGAGCAAATCAATTGGGGGTATGATCAGATGACCGTGACCCTCACGGATGAACTCTTTCAATTTCATCCAGATACTGGCGCTCTCCGCTGTATCCTTGCGCCTGGGCGTGCGATCCGTCTCCTGGAAGGCCGTGAAGGCATTCCACAAAATAAATGGATTTCTCTCTTCTTTGGCCCTATCAAGGGTCCCTATAATTGGGCGATTGAACGAGGCACTATGCCTCTGGTGCGGCTCAGTGTGTTTACACGGGATACAGATCAAGCCTGGAGACGGCGACGCATTACCTCGAAAGCATTCACGATTGGATCAGACTGGTCGTTGATGTTTCGAAATATTGTCCAGGATATCATGGGCATGACGGATGCCGAAATCGCTGTTCCTCATCCCTGGCATCGGCAATTCGATAAAACGTCCAATCAAATTGTGGATCTTCCTCCGTGGGAAGCGCTGGAAGCGCTCACGCAAGGCGATTTCTCACGAATTTGGTTTAATGGATCAGGTCAATTGAGCCGATATACGATTACGCTGGATCACATTGATCAGATCGTCACGGCTGAACGGATTGTGAATTATGCGCAACCAGGCAACAATACTGAATCGCCCAATAAAATCACGGTCACCTATCTCGATAATAAATTGACGAAAGTGGTGGGTGCGAAACAATCCTTGGGCACAGCGAATTTGACGGCGGGGTTTTTTGATTTCAAGACCGAGTTGGATGTGTTTTATTCTGAAGATAAGAAACAGCGGGCTGAAAATGTCTCGTTGATCGTGAAACAGTCCATCAATCAAAATGATTTAGGTATCTCAATTGGATCTGAGAAGTTAACAATTAAGGATGAATTTGGGGGGAAATTAGTCATCACCGTAGACGCATGGGTCTCCGCTCTGGCGACTGCAGGCATTGCCGGAGTGTTGAGCGGTGCGGCAGTTCCTGATGGAGTCGTTGTGGCAGGACTGGGAGCAAGTACTGGAGTTACGATTCCTATCGGAAAAATTGTCATGGGCATTGCGATTGTGGCGGTCCTCCTGGCGATGATGATTTTGGGAAATGGTATCTATGAAATTGTGGGTAACCCCTTTGATATGGCCTTTTTAGAAAAACAAGCGATTGCCATCCTCGATGGGATTCCCTTCTGGGAAGAAATCCATAAGCAAATCCGCAATGAGTTTATTTCCGAGCCGTTCCACGCGGATCAATTGGCCGTCAATGAACTCTTGTTTGAGCAGTCGATGGGTAAACCTCGCACACTCATTATGGAGAACGATCCTCGGATTGAACGAGGGGATGTGCTTCAACTCCCCACGGGTATAAAATTTTTCGTGTTGTCTGCCTCGAAGACCATCACTCGTGGGGGAACAGGACAATTATCACTCACAGGCTTTAAAAGTGTGGTATAATACATGAGTGTCGTCAATCTGATTCAAGTTAAACTTGAGCAATTTACCACGGAGACCACTGGCATTATTGCGAGTGTTGTCTATCAATTATTTGATGCGACAATCTCGCAATTTCGGTGGGTGGTGGATGTGGATTTGGAGCAAGCTGGGACGAACCCGAATGCCAATCCGCAAGAAACCTTGAAGGCCGTGCCCATTGAGGATCCTTCTCGAGCCGTATTCAACGCTTCGATTGGGACGCAAGTGGTCCTCAATCGCCGTCCGAAAGATATGAAATATCTCGTCACCGGATTGGCGACCTATGCGCCAGGGACTTTGTCCGTGACTCTGGTCACATTGTCAGGGTGCGCAGATGGGGTCGTCACCGTTGAGGATTCGGTCACATTTGGATCAGTGATTCGACTCCTGACTTATGATGAATTAGGTCATGCTGCGATCAATGGGGGATTTGTCTATGGGCAGTTGCCCTATGGGCAGAATGGCAAATTCACACTCGCGGGCAATTTATTGGAATTGATTCCTGCATAAAGGACATCTCATGGCTGTTACGCTCACCAAAATTTTCTCTGGTATCAGTGATTATGTCACTAAACATGAAACAAATTATACACTGATCGAACAAAACCTCAATGACCTCTTAACCATTGCGGCTGGGTCAAGCGGATCATTAAGTGTTCCATTGGGATTGCAAGAGATCTTTGATCGAGATGGGATTATTGGGATCAGCTCCTATCAATTAGTCAATCAGACCGTGGCTGGGGGGACACTCACGATTCCGCCTGGATCGGCATGGATCGCGGAGTCCTTCCGCACGAAAAGTACGACGACGGGTCTCAGTACGTCTGGCTTGACCACTGGGACGAATTATGTCAATGTCAATTCTGGTGGAATTCCCGTCTTCGCGACTGCGCAAACGAGTGAATCCCTCTATAGTTTTTCCTGGGACAGTGTCACGAAAATTGTGTCAAATACAACACGACTGTCGCCCGTGCTTTTTGATGGCGATGATTACGCCGATATGTTGACTTCAGCGGCTCTCTCACAGGATTTTGATTCTGTGGCAGATCGTCTCGAAAATATTGAGGTCCAGGTTGGGATTTTGGGCAAGATGTATGCGCAAGATTTGACCACGACCACAGGATTGACCTTCGGATTCCAATCTGGATCTGCCCGCAATGACAATCTTGTCGTGGACACCGCAGCGGGAACGGTGACTCTGACCGATAATCAAACCAACTATGTTGAAGTCAATCCCAATACGGGAACGATCTCCTCAAACACTGTCGGATTTACCACACTCCTGATTCCCTTATTTATCGTGACCACTGCGCTCGGCGCGATCACGATAGTCAATGATCGTCGGACCTGGGCTGGATTAGGTGGTGGCGGTGGTGGAGGCGGGCATACACAAAACACGGATATCGGGACAAGTTCCGCCGATTTTGAGCTCTTACGTGGCACCGTCGGTGTCCCAACTTCCAATGCCACAATGAGTGTCGGACGAGGAGATAGTCCAAAGGTTGATGTGCGTTGGAATGAGAATACGGATACGTGGGAGTTTACGAATGACGGCACGGTCTATGCGCAACTCGGTGCGCCAAATTTGGGGCAACAAGAGTTGTCGAAATTTGTCACGTTTGAGGATCCGCCATTAGTGGTCAATGAGACGGCCCTCTCGACTGCCATGGATTTTATCAAAATAGATTTGACTGCGGATCCCAGCTTTTCTGGAATTCTGTCAGGTGTTCAGGGGATGCTCCTTCGTGTCCAATATACCGACACTGTGCCAAGTCTCAATACCAAGGTGTTGTTTCGAAAAATTGAGAATCCCCTCGCATCTCCGCCAGATTCCCTCCGAGTGTTCGCCAGAAATGTCCTCGATGGTGATGGGCAGGAAGGGACGACTATTCTGGTGACTGGTGAAGGGCTCACTATGTTGAATGAATTGCGGATTGGATTTGAATATTTCCCCTTCACATCAGGAACAGGAACGGCGACATTACAAGTCTATGTATTGGGTTATTGGGATAAAGTCACTGGTGTTGGAACGCAATCCATCATCTTTCAAGCAGCGGGGAATAGTGCACCGCCCTCACTGACGACCCAGTTTAATCGAATTGGCTTCGCCAACCGTGCCTTAGCCCATACGGTAACCATCGCAGAGACAGGGGGATTAGCCACAGGGCTCTATCATGTAAAACTCTATAAACGTGATACCTTCCTCGAAGCGGATCTGCTCTACTCTGTTCAGAATATTTCCCCTGCCGCAGCCTTCACTGATTTTCTCCCAGTGTGGCTCTCTGATGAAGATGGAACTGGAGAACTCCACATGGCCGTTCAAAATGATGATACGACGCAATCCGCTGTGATTTCCATCACGCTTGATGCAGAAAGGTTCGCCTAATGCTTGTCTATATTGATGGGTTTGATACGTACACCACTGCGAATATGCAACTACGTTTAGCATCTAACGGAGGAATTATCGATGTATCTGGCGGAAGAACAGGTATACAACGACTGGCTACAAATGCTTCTGGGTTTGGAGCAAGTAAAAATACTCCAGCCTTGGCGACCTATATTACTGGATTTGCAATGATGCAGACAGGAACGGTAACTAGTCCATATCAGTTTTGTGTCATAAAAGAAGGGACAACGGCTCATCTTATTTTTCAATATAGTGTGTCTTCCGGTATACTAGAAGTTTTTCGTGGGTCAACGTCGTTTTTACTGGGGTCTGTTTCAGTTAGTATCCCAAAAAATATTTGGATCTATGTGGAAATTCGAGCGACGATTCATGATACGCTAGGAGCCATTGAAATACGCCTGAATGGATCTTCTACCTCAGTTCTCTCACTCACCAATATTGATACAAGAAATGCTGGAACTGGAGTCATAACAGCTATCAATCTGGGCTCTTTAAACGGTTCGTCACAATCTTTTACCAAATATGATGACTGGTATATTTGTGATATGACAGGCACGATCAATAATGATTTCCTGGGTGATGTGCGAGTCAATACGCTGATCCCCAATGGCGATGGAGCCCTGACGCAACTCACCACGACATTTCCTGCAACACCCACGACGCATTTTGATAAGGTTGATGATATCTTGCATGATGGAGATGCCACCTATAATGAAGGATCGGTCGATAACGCTATTGATCTTTTTACCCTTGACGATCTTCCAGTTTTTGGAGCGCCAACAACCATTCATGGAATTCAAACACAAATCGTGGCCAAGAAACTTGATGCGGGCGCGAAATCCTTACAAGAACGGCTCAGGGTGGACACAACAGATTTTACTGGGACTTCTCAGGCACTTTCAACTTCATACACGGCACTGTTACAGACCAGAGAAATCAATCCAGTGACTGGCGTCAAATTTACGGAAAGCGACATCAATACGGCTATTCAAGTGGGCTATGAGGTGCTTCCATGACCATCGCTCGCGTGACACAGACAGCCACAGAAGTCCTGGGGCAAGGTCAAGTGATTCCTGCGCGAGTGACCGATGTTTCGACAGAAGTCCTGGGGCAAGGTCAAGTGATTCCTGCGCGAGTGACCCATGTGGCCATGGAAGTACTCAATGGGAATGTCCTCTTAGGTGGGCGGATATTCCCGACAGTCTCTTCACAACGAGTCACGAGTCTGGGTTCAGGACAACGGATATTTCCCTTATAAACAGAAAGATCTATCATGCCACAACAACTATTTACCAATCAAGCGTCAACGCTCCTCGCCGCAGATATCTTGGCTGCCGATGTCTCACTCACCGTGTTAGCGGGTGAAGGGGTTAAATTTCCCACTCCTTCAGGAGGGGATTGGTTCACGGTCACTCTACAAGTTGGGTTGAATTTCGAGATTGTGAACGTCACCGGGAAAGTTGGAGATGTCTTCACGATTGAGCGAGGACAGGACGGCACAATTGCGCAAGATTGGGCGACAGGCGCAACCGTGGGCTTACGAGTGCATGCGCAATGGCTAGAGACGGTCCATACGACTAGTACTGTCCCCACAGCCATGATTGGTGATGTCAAGGGTCCGGCATCATCTGTGAATGATGATATTGCGGTCTTTGATCTGGCCACTGGCAAATTGATCAAGGATGGCGGACAGACCATTCCAGAAGTCATCGCTGCGGGCGCTGCGGCTGCCCCTCAAGGGGATGTCGTCGGACCTGCGTCGGCGATCGACGCCCATCTGGCCATCTATGATCTGGCCACTGGCAAATTGATCAAGGATGGCGGACAGACCATTCCAGAAGTCATCGCTGCGGGCGCTGCGGCTGCCCCTCAAGGGGATGTCGTCGGACCTGCGTCATCTGTCAATGCCCATCTTCCACTATTCAGTGGGACAACTGGAAAAATTATTGGGGATTCCGGACTTGCCGTGGCAGCAGAAGTTCTCACAACTCAAGCCTATACCGCTTCGGGTTCAAGTGCTCTAAATTGGACAATGAGTGCTGGGAGTTTTCCAATTACTCTTACCACAGGGCAAACATTTGACTTGGCTCCTGGATCTGGGTTGGTTGTAGCAAATTGGCACGAAAATGGAAACGTTGGTCTCTACCTCTGTGGGGGTGGAAATGTGGTGCTTGCGAGTCAAATAGGAACTCCTTTTGTTGCTGGAGTCCCAGCAGCGGGGAAAATAGGATTGTTTTTTAACGGTCCCGGAGGTAACTACCGATTTCAAAGTCAAATGGCCACGACGATTACACTGGGTCTTGTCACACTATCAAGCAGACCTGCGGCCTAATATTCACCTCTGCCCGTAAGTCCGTGGTCAGTGATCCCCCTCACTGGCGACGGCAGGGCCTGATAGAAAGAATACCATGCGTGAAACCCATACTGATATTGTGAATGCCGTGCATAATCTCGAACTGACCTTACTCGAGAAAATTCATTTTCAGACCGTGGCCTTAGAGCTGAATAATCAACGATTGGGCGATTTACTTCAGAAGGTTGATGACCAACACCTCGCAATATTTGGTTCGCACGCGACTGATCATGTGGGCCTTCTACAACGGACAGACATCCTTGAGCAGACCGAGGGCGAACGAAAATGGGCCGTGCGGACAGTTTCTGCGTCCTTTCTGGCATTATGTGGCAAATTTATTTGGGATTTTTGGCAGTAGACCCGCGCCTTTATGTTTGACACGATCAAAGTCGGCGCGAGAGGAAGCCAGATCATGCCAGAGTTGCTGCGGGCATCCAATCGGTTTTTTGGCTTTTCTTCTTCGCTGGATCGTCAATTGACTGAGTGTCCATTTTGTATCTGGACCTTCAATTCCTCGCCATGCGCCAGGGATCACGGGGTCTTGTTTTAGCGCTTCCCACTGATATTGTGGCCATTGTGAGGTCCATTTTTGACGGTTGATGGCGAGGCCCAATCCTAATTCAGGTATGTTGCTCGAATAAGCACTATGGAGATACATTTCGACCATTCGACTCGCTTCAAACCATTGGAGTTGTGACAACTGCTCCGCCACAAACGCAATAGAAAAAGGTTGACAAGGAACGATCAGATAGTCCGTCAAGAGCTGTTGCACAATCAGCGGAAGCTCGACCTGTGGCACAGTTCCATGCCACAGGCATTTAGGTTGTCGGCGTTTTTGAAAGACTCGGTATAAGTAAAGTATCATCGTGAACCTTTCATCAGATCGTAGACTGTTGAGGCCAGGGTGACGCCTCGACATTGTGCACGCGCCATGGACACCTCTGGCGTATGATCGTGACACAAGAACAGTTTGAGTGTGGTTTGAAAGAGTGACACACCCTCATGAGTCAGCCCTGTTGCCATGACTGCGGCATCGCCATACCCGAATTGGGTGTTCGCTCGCGCCAGGATGAGCGCATCAAGAAGACTGGGAGATGCCTGCGCGTCCAAGACCCATCGTCCTGCGCATGGGCCAAGTTCCATCCAACGGATATGTTGATTCACTGAAACTTCGGCATGAAATTCTTGAGCAATGTTCACTATGTCTGCTGCAGTCATCATCGTGCGCCTTTCCGGGCAATACGCCTCCAACTGTTCATTTCAACCTGCCATCCACAATTCACACATTTCGCATAACGAAGCCACATCCCTTCCATTCCTTGCACATCGCAAAACACATCTTCTTCCATCAAAAATCCATTTGAAGTCTTATTGCTGCATCGTGGACAATGAGGCAGGTCTGTGGTGACGGCTGCCCCAAATTTCTGACTCAATGTATGAGTAACCGATCCCATATGCTGCGATCCTCCTGTATCTGTGATCCGTAAATATATCCATCATACGCCGCCATGAAATAGAGTGCCGATCCGTGCTGTGTGCCTATCAAGACACACGCGGGCGAGCCAATCCGCGACCAATTCCGGAGATAGTCTTCTTGAGATGCTTTCAGAGGAATTTTGCGACGATGGGTTACCACGCAGGGCAAATACTTCACTTCAATAGGAAAAATGCGCGGACAAGCCCCTGTTGGAATTCCGATCATCAAATCCGCGATACCGTGATGAAACCGATCTGAATGTTTCACGACCACTGCAGTTGGGTTATGGCTGGTCACATATCGACGAAACCGATTCGTATATCGTGTTTCAGGATTCATCACAATCCTCCTTCCAATATCGATAGGGAATTCGTCCATCGACAGTTGAATGTTCTCGCAACCAACACAGAATATCGAAGGGCGATTGATCGGTATAGTTCAGTTGAAGATCCATGACTGGACCATGTTGCGACAGGAGGGTATCAAAGTGCGTAATGGTCCATTGATCACGATCATGAGATCCGCCCTTAAATCCCCCCTGATGCATTGGATTTCGATTGAGGAGGATATCGACCTGATCGTACGATTGTAGACTGGCTTCAATGAGCGCCGTCAATTCTTTCTGATACGGCTGATGATACATGGCCGCATAGACGTTGTTTAATTCAAGTGGCGCATCGGTCACCACCACTTCCACTCCAATTTCGTGTAGTCTCCAGAGACGATGATATTGGTTGCCCAAGAGATAAATTTGGTTGCGTAAGTTGGCTCTCGCCTGATCAAAACAGAGGTCAGTGGCAAATTCGGTGACCAATTCAGTATTGGTTCGCCACGTGTGTCGCAACAACGTAAACAACCCTGCTGCGGTCGTCGTTTTCCCCGCTCCTGGTCCGCCCCATAAATTGATAATTAGCATAAATGCTCCATAATCAAAAACAGATTGATGCCAAGCGGCTCTTGTTCAACAGCCGAATGATAGATTTCCGTGAGTGGAGCCACTGCTGATTGACTCATGTGTAGCAGAATCTCCGGTGTGCGATACTGCAATCGCCAATTGAGGAGAGACATGAGCGATGCTGAATCATGATGTGTCAGATTCGCCATGACCATCCAGCGAGGATGATACCGCTGGTGGAGTTGGCGAATCAGGCGAGCGCCAAGCGCGTCAGAAAGGTAGTCGAACAGTCCTGCGCTGATGACAATATCAGCCTCACAATGTGGTAAGGTCTCCAGAGCATTGACCTGATGATACTGCTCCTGATAGGTGGCGGTCCATTTCGCTCGTTGAATGGCGAGCGGATCATGATCAAAGCCGGTCACGCGGAGATGAGGAAATCGCGTCATGAGTTTTTTGAGAAGACGGCCATCGCCGCAGGCTACATCGAGAATAGATGTGGCCCCAGTCTGTTCAATATAGAAGGCAAGTTTATTGAGGAGATAGGTCTCACGATTGAAGAGAGATTGCGCACAGGGGAGACTGAGGACATATTGATCCCAGGCCGTGGCCGTCAGCCGCAGCGTGGATTCCAGCCCATGATAATACTGATCATAGGCGTCATAAAATTTCGCCAGTAACTGGAAGTCTCCCATAGACTCCAGTGGTTGCGCATACATATGGGGAATCAACCCATAAATCTCATCTGGTCCGGCTTGATAATATTGAATGTTTCTGACCATATTCTCAATAAAGCCCTCAGCCACATGATCCGCAATTGAAGTAAATGCTGCAGAAAGGTTGGCGTAGTGCGCCGGGTGTGGACCTCGATGATTGGCGCAGTGTGTAATCAAATCAAGATGGGCTTGCATCATATTATTGCCGTTCACAGGATCCTCCATCACATCCGCTTGGCGCAGACGCATCAAGACCATTGAGGTTAAATTTGACAGGTTTCAAACTCGCCGTATATTTGGCATAGTCTTCTTCAGTGATCGCCTGGTAAGGCGCTTGCACGTAAAACCCATCCATTTTTGGTAGGAAACTGACTGACTTCAAGCGATTCTCATACATCTCTAAGGCTACGGGAATATCTTTCGCTTCTTTCTGATCAAACTTAATGGTCGTGCTGACTTGGTTGTCCGCCCAATATCGTTGCAGGGCTGCCGCATTTTCCAATTGTTCCCACATACTGACATCTGATTCACCTTTCACGAAATTTTGTTCGTGCATCGGAAAATAGACGACCATATTTTCATTAGGCGCATAGTCTTCTGGCCCAATGACATACCCGCTCGCCTCAAGCACCTTTAAAATTTTCTGGTGCGCTGTTGAAATTTGGCCTCCCCCATAGGCATTGGATTCAATCCGATATCCGGCAGCAGCCAGTTGATCTAAAATAGGATTGTTCGCAGCGATCCGCATCGTGCGGTAATAGAATTCTGAGATTGGATAGTTCAATGCGCCGTTTTCGCCAGGCAACAAAGGAACCGTGCCTGATGGTTTAATCGACGTGCGTTTAATGGAACGATTGATCCCAAACCAACAACTATAATCGGCATCAAGTCCCGTGAGAAAATCATAACACTTATCCGACCAATCCAAGACATTGGCCCGACCAAATTTATTGAACGACCGAATAATCCCAGATTGACTACATCCAATACGACGATTCTGTTCAATAATCGCATCAGTTTCAGGAAACCCCGTTTTCATCAGGGTGACCGTTTTAGCATAGAGATAGGCTTTCTTCAGCGTTTTCATATATTCGTGTAAACTTTCATGTCGAGCCATGTAGGTTTCAACAAGATTGCATGCTTCAGAATCCCAGAGTGTTTGTTCTGCACCAATTGTGTTATACTCCAGTAGGAGCAGTAAGGTCATTTCTGCCTTACTCTCTCTGTCACCAGAGAGTTCAGACTATCTCACCACCTTACTTTCGTAAGGGCTTCTCGTTCGAACTTTAAGTTTATACATGAAACTTTCACAAAGATGGGGTCGAATAATTTCGCCGAATTTCTCACTGTCTTTTGACCTGAGATATAGAAAATAATATTGACCGTTTTTATAAATATTGAACTCAAGATCAAAGACATCTTTTAGACATTTTTTCAAGAGCCAATTATCCCCATAATTGAGTCCACAGGTGTTCAATCTATATTGCGGTGTGGCATGACATCGCAGATCAACTGAACAACTGCCGTCTGCCATATATGCAATGGTCAAGGCTTCAGCATCCATCATTTTGAGCATGTGCGGGTCGCAGACTTTATGCCTATCTAAATAGATCCGTTCATGAATCTTCGTCAAGAGAGGATGAGTTCTAGATTCCAATCTGACTGAAGGTTTCCATGTATGTCCAACAGGACTATAATCAGGACGATCATAGAGACGTGTACCAATCCCTGCTTCCTCAAGTGTCTGTTGTGCACGCTGAACGAAGTCCAAATGATCGCGAGTCATACTGAGACTAAAATGTGCATGGCGGCCTGCTTTAGGAATATAAAGACCCCCGTCAAACATGCTAAAATAATAGAGCCGTTTCATGATATCTTTGTTCATAGTCGTTATACCCTTCATATCGAATTGGCACGGGATTGTCTGTTCTCAGATATTCCCCGTTTTTAGAGAAGTTTATCAAAGTTGTTCACACAACTAGGCCGCCTGCATCGACGGATTCACACCCTCAGCTTTCATATCCAACGCATCCATAATGCCGTTCATTCTGCCATATCGTTGCGCATTGGTCAACCAGAAGACGCTCGGTTCACCGTTGGTGGCAATGAGTTGTGAGAGATCAGAGTAGTCGCACCCTGGTATACACTTCACCGTATTGTTAGACATGTATCTGTGGCTCTGGACCAACTCTTTATCAAGTTTGAGCCCATAGAACTCCGTATCCCCAAATTCCCCAATGGCAATTTCAGCGCTTCGACGGATATTCCCTGACTCGGTGCACTTCCCAATAAAGTTCATCACATCAACGATAAACGCAGAGTCCACTCGTTTTCCAATATAGGCTTCGCACAAGTTGGTGAGATATTGATGCAGCATCACCAATGGCGCTGGTCCTGAGGCCACGCCGCCAAATGTTTTGAGCCGTGTGCCCTTTTTTCGAATAGGTCGATAATCAAACATCGGTCGCGGTGTCCCATAGAGATAGGAGGATAGTAGTGCGTCCATACTTTCGACCCAGCCTTCTCGTGTGTCAGGAATCACATGGGGCACTTCACCAAGCGCAGGACGTTGAATCACTCGTGATCCGGCTCCCAGCACATCAAATCCACATCCCACACCCAGCATACTCAAGTGCATGAGTAATTTGAATGGTTTCGTCGTCAGGTGTTTTGTCGAGAGAAATGCGCAATTCAATAAGACTCCAGCGCCGTGCTGCCACATCGCATTCGTACCCATAGCCCATAGCCCCCGCCCTGGTGGGGTAAATTTAAAATGATAAATCAGATCAAACATGACGTGCGCATCACGGATGGCTTTTTCATTATTAAATGGTCGATCTGTTGTCTCGCAATGCCATTTCTGGATGTCGTAGACTCCTTGAACCACCCTGGCGCACGCGTCCACCCAATCTTCTTTTAACCCGGTCTCCTTAACTCGTGAGTAATAAATCAGAAAGGTGACGAGCCCCAATGGCCCCCAATCTGGTGTGCGATTGCGATAACGCTCAAGAAATGCCGGTTGTAAAATCATACATGCGGGTCCTTTCTGTGGTGTTGATATGCTCATCTTGACTGAAATGGTGGCCAAGCCACTATGATTACTGTCTGATATTGTACACCCCACACTCGCGCCTCGTCAATATCCTCAAAATATAAATCAAGATGCCGTCCGTGTACAAATGCTGGATTGCCCGTATCTTCAACTCGGCAGATCCCATATCCTGGAACCCAAAGTATCGATTGGCGGGGGAAAACCTTCCAATTAGACGCGCAGACGCCCCGTCTGGCTTTCGTGTTTGACGCCGTACGCCCATCCGCCCATTTGGCCGCAACACAGGGTGGATGACCACAATATCCCGTTGTTTTGACATGGTGCACGACAGGGTTGAGGAGTAGCATCGTGGTGAGGATAGATAGGATCATAACGTAAAATAGACCTCCCACTGCTGCTCGACTGGATTCGTGATATTGATACAAAACCCACGAGGGATTTGTTGTGAATCATAAGCGCCAATTTTCGCGACAATGGGCGAGGGATCGTCCTGTATTCGAGCCAACATCACATCAAGTTTAACATGGCAGGCTTCCCGTGACATCGATGGACCTTCCTTATCTTGAAACAACTGGCATGATCCCACTAATGAACAAAATAATATATGCGCGACGTATAATGTGCCAATCATATTGTCCTCCTAGAATAAATAGCCAATCGTCCACCCGAATTTCAACGCTTCCCACAACAATCGGGAGACAAATGCCGAGACAAAAAAGAATCCAGTGCTCACCCCAATCAGAATACCCCATGAGAGCGCCTGTGTCAAGATCTGATTCATGGTTTCACCTCCGTTATATAGTCATTCAATACAATTCTTGTGCACATTCCCCTCACCTTCCATCGATTCTCATGATAAAGCGGCAGTTGTTGAGTCAGGCGGAACTGGCCTTCCGCGGTCTGTAAAAGAGCATATTCGTCTCGAAGGTACGTTTCACATTGCGAGATATGCTCAAATGTGACGCGGGTGGGACCAGTAATGCAGTTTTGATCATCAATATAGTCATTGATGGGTGACACAAGACAAATTAACAGTAAGGCGGTAAACATATTCGCTCCTTTCTTATCGTATCGTGATTGCGCCCGGATCGGCCATGGCCCATGTAGCTCCACATTGTAATTCCCATCGAATGGGTACCCGCAAGCCTTGGATATCATTCAATAATTCCACGATAGCCTGGCCTTGTGTCCGATGCCCATCCCCAACCAACTCATCGTGAACGGTCAATCTCAGTTTGTCCATCAATCCTGCTCGATACATCTTGACCATGGCTTCTTTCATTAAGTCCCCCGCTGACCCTTGAATGAGTCTTGATAGTGCCACATGTGTTTTACTCCCACGAGGAAATTCAAACAACCGGCCACGAAGTGTGCGGATTTCCCCAAAAATTTTTGCGCGAGATTCGTAAAATTGACTGGTCTGTTTGAGTTCTGGAAACTCGGTCTCGAACACAGTATACATCTCACAGGCTTCCTCATAGGGGACATCAAACTTCCGTGAAAACAGCCCTCGCCCCATTCCATACATTTTCCCAAAGTTGATACTTTTGGCTTTTCTTCGAGGTAACTTCCCTTTCAAAATATGCTCCGCGACTACTGTATGATAATCGGTCAAGGGGTCGTTCTGATAGACTTCTGCGATGCGGTCTGTCTTGGCAAAATGCGCCAGCAATCGAAACTCTTCTTGTGACGCATCCACTGCCAACAGATCTTGATCTGGATGACTCGGGATAAACAGTTCTCGGAGAATATGTTCATTCCCTAGTTCTTCAATTTGGTTCGCCACTTTCCAAATTTGTTGAGGTTGCGCTCCGCCTTCTCGCATATTGGCGCTAAACCGTCCTGTCACTGTGCCCTTTGTGCTCCCGTCAAACGCCCGATCTCGTAACTGGTTCAACTCAAATGGGAGAATATGCCCTCGTTTGATTTGTTTAGACCACGGAATCAAAAACGCATCACGCAGGCGAGTCATGGCTTTTAAATGAATCACCGATTTGGGAAAGGGATGATTCATTCGTTTGAGCAGATCTTTTCCAAAATGAGGAGATCCGGGTTGTGCATCGTGATGACAGTAGGGGCATTGTTGCGGAGCGAATCCTTCCCAGGCGACCGTTCGAGATTGTTCTTGAGAACACAGGTCGCACGTGAAGTTCCAGGGATGCGGAATCCCCAATCGATCAAATTCCACTTTCAATTGTTTCCCTGAATTCGGGTTGATGGCTCCGAATGCTTTTTCTAATTTCTTGACCCGTTTATCCACCTCTTTGATCCATTGCTCAAGTTTCGTGGTATCAATAAACAATCCATTGTGCTGCATTTCAACCGTTGGGGCCATGCAGTCACACTCGAGCCGATAGACTTCCTGGATACGTTTTTTGAGACATTGTTGTTGCATGACTGTATGTAGTCGTGCCGTCATGCGGACATCCTGTTCAGCATACTCTCCAACTAGATGGGAGGGCACAAACTCCATGGTGCTTTTATCAAAGGGCAGGGCCACTTTTGTCACATGCGCATCTACATAACGCCCATACATGGCGTCGAGACTATACGTCGATTCTGGATTCACCAAGATGCCCGCGAACATGGTATCTTCCAGGATATTGCCATGCGCTCGAAGGTCCACTCCATCTTGCAGGAGCATCAACGTGTCAAACGTGCCATTATGTGTGAGAATCGTTTTCCCACGAAGCTCAGTATTCAACCATGAGACCACATCCCCTCTCGTATACTGCGCTCCGCCATCATGGCCATAGGGATAGTAACGGCAATCGACCTGTCCATCATCCTGAATGAGTCCGAGGGCGACTCCGACCGTGCGGTCACCGGCCCAGGTGTCCAGGCCAGTGGTTTCCGTATCCAACGCGATGGTTGAATACCGTGAGAGATCGCACATTTGAGGTAGTTGCCACATATTCATCCTTACTCGTTATTATCGCATCGATGGAGTTCGATCGCAGCCATTGTGGGTCTGTTGGAGTGTGACAATAGGCACATCGCCTTGTAATTTTGCCCGATCGACATCAATCCACATCGTTGGGGAATATGTATCCCCTACTCGAAGTCGTCCAACGAGAAATACCTGATGACACCCTGTCATATATTGAGCCACTCCGACAGCCACTCCACAAAATCCTGTCACCACATCTTCATAGGTTCGACCTAGGAAAATTCCACAGACTTCAGAACTCATGTTCTTCATGCTCCTTTTGTGTTTGAATATAGGTACAAAATTCACAATCTGCGCTTGAAGCCGGACGATATTTCATGGCTTCCATACTGACAGCAGGAAGCATATTCGCAATAGCGGATAATCTCTCTACCGTGGCTTCAGGATGCACCGTCATCGTGAGGATTTTATTCCCAAATTCCACTGCGCCCTGTTCGTTGACTCCTGTTGGCCACCAATACCAGAGCCTCGCCGTTGAGGAGACCTTCAATCCCTGTTGTTGCAACAGATACGCATAGGTATCGAGCGTATGCTGGTAATACCGTTCACCATAGTTGTCATCTGGTTCTCCTTTCTTGGTTTTAAAATCGAGAATTTCGATTTGATCACACTCGTCATAGAGGAGATCATCAATGCCCCCTGTCACAATGAGACTATGCGCGATTTTCCGTGTCGGGAGCGCATTCGTCGGTCGATCAACAAGTTGTTCATGCACACAACGCAGGCCATTCCATTGTCGATAGGTGTTGATCAGTGTTTGATCTTCCACGAATCGACGCCCTTCTAAATGCTTGAGTTCTGGAGGAAGCGTGCCCCGAAATCGATCTGTATATTGTTTCAGCACTTCATCCATGCCATTTGGCAGAGTGGGGTATGGCCCTCGTGGTCGTTTTAACTTCATGACCATTTGGTCATAGGCGCAACGGGGGCATTGTCGCGCTGTATCCATCAATGTGGGGCTTAAGAAAACTTTCATGCCGGTTCCTCCATGGGGTAATATTTGGTGGTCTGTGGCCGCACGATCTGTAGCTCGTGTTTCGCTCGTGTGAGCGCCACATACCACACGCGATGTTCTTCATCTTGCTGCTTCTCTGAACCATGTATGAGTTGATGATAGGTCGCTGCGGATACATCAGTCATTAAGATGACTTTATCCCATTCCCCTCCTTTTGATTGATGAATGGTTGTTACCGTGAGCGTTGGGCTGGCCAATAGATAGGCCAGTCCGTGGGTATCTTGAACGCGCATATAGACCGTTTTAAATGGGACTTCTAAAATTTGTTGCCAGGGCACAGTGGGGCACGGGCATGGCGGGGCCTGTGCCCGTCTGCCAATCTGTTGATACGGGGCCTTATCAAAGTCTGCCGTATCCGGAATGTAGGAGAATATCGTCGTCAGGGCGTTGCCCAGGAGTGGAGTTCCGGAGCGCCAGGCTTCCCAGAATCGAATGGCTTTCAAGGGAGACTTCAATGAGAAGGGCGAACCTTTCCCAACATAGGTCACGCCTTGCTCATGGAGGAGCGCTCGAATCCGATTACCCAGATAACTGTTTCTATGCAAAATGGCCGTCGTTATCGGAGCGACGCAGTCAAAATTTGGAGTTACGTCATTGACGAAGGTCACAGTGCTCGTCCCAGAGCGAGGGATATATTCTTTGTGCATTCGGGTTTTAATTCGATGTAAGACCGTTTTCGAGTAATCAAGAATATTTTTTCCGAGTCGATACGAATGATTGAGCACTATGGTCTTTTCCGTGGGCCAGTGAATAAAGTCTTCAGCATCTGTTCCAGCGAAACTATATATACTTTGGTCATCATCCCCCACGGTATAATAATATTTCGCGGATCGAAACATTTTGTCCACACACGCCCATTGCAACCGTGATAAATCTTGCGCTTCGTCAACCATGACGGCATCATATGTGAGTGTTTCTCCTCGTGTCAAGTAGTTCGCCAGCACATCATTATAATCAAGCAGACTTTCTCGAAATTTATAGTGTTCAAATTCCTGCGCATAGGCGTCAATGGTTTGCAAGGAGAGTCCAGGAGGGAGTGGAAGTGCGCCTAATGCCACCATACGACTCCGTGAAAGTTGATAGTAGGCAATGGCTTGTTCAACAGGGGTCTTGGCCGAGAGGATATGTTGGTCATGGGCCATGGCGCAGGATTGTCCCAGTGATTTCGCAAAACATTGAAGAGTGTTAATCATATAACGCCGTGAATATTTCATATGTTCGAACAATTCGCCATGAATGGTTGCAAATGTCGTCTTAGCATGCGAGTCACATCGGCGTTTGGCTTCATTCTTTGCCGCGACCGTAAATGCGCAGCACAGAATGCGCTGAATAGTTTCATCTTCTTGAAATTGTTTAATATATGACAAGATCGTCGTCGTTTTCCCTGTCCCTGGCGGTCCTAAAATCTTTAAACGCATTCGGATAGTCCCTCAATAAATGATGAGTGATCCGATGATGACCTAAGAGCAAAAAAATTAGCCACTCCTGTTCGAGCAGATCATTCGTGACCACCTTGGCGATCTTTTGCGCTAAGGTCTCTGAAGGGATTCGGCGGTTATGGACAATTAAACTAATCATGAATCGCGAACACCCCACCACTCGTGATAATTCACTCTGAGAAATTTGAGCATTTTTCATATAGAGATTCAGCACTTGGCCGACTGAAAGCTTCATCAATCGTCTCTCCTATGGCATGATCCATGAATTTTGGTCGAAGACCCGGATAGAATTTTTCCCAGACTCGTTTCGTCTGTTCGCCGAATCGTTTAATGTGGCTGTCCCATCCATTCTGTTTCAAGAGGATTGCAAGTTTTGCGACAGACAGGTTATTGATTTTCATTCCCATCAAATATTCACGGATTGATTTGGTCGTGAGATAGGCCATACTCCCTTGTCTTGTGTCGTCCCAGTGTAAGTAGGCGCATTGAGAATCCAACATTCGCTCATTGCCAGACCCATTGATTACAAACTCTTCGATAAAGTCCATCATCAATGGCGAGTCTCCTGAATCTTTGGACACTTCAACGATCTCGGCCTGTTCTAAAAGAGACTTGAGTTTAATCTCCCACAGATCTTGTTTAATATTGGGCGGAACTTCCATCGTATGGTCCAATAAGTATTTGCGGAGTTGCGTATAATATAGCAGTTCAGAAGATGAGATTCCGGGCGTATGGCCGTTAATTTTTAATGCCCAGGTCACTGGTTCTGTCAGATATTTAATCACTCCGTCAATCGGGATGTCAAGACGCGCCGCTTTTTCTTGAAGGCGTTCTTCAACTGTTTTAATACCATAGAGCCGTGTTTTACATAATTCTGCTTCACAGACCGCGTGAATGGGATCTTCCTTACACTTATACTGATAGTCTTTTCGCGCAACAGAAATACAAATCGTTTGAAGTTCTTTTGCCGAGACAGGCTGCGTGAGATATTTCAAATTATACGCTTGCACGAGTTCTTTCCATGTGTCAGGATGGGCTTTTTTGAAGTAGACGGCCACATTGTATAAGCCCAAGTTTCGATGACCAGGAGGAATCCCGCGTTGTTGGAGCGTTTCAAGGCAGGGCGGTCCTTCCTCAAACCCCACTGTGCGTAATGCAATCGGCAGTGGTGTTTTCTCATCCCAGGGTTCAACCACCTGGACAAATTCTTGAATGCCCACAAATCGCCCATCGACTGTCACAAATTGGCCGGTGTGGTCATCAGGCGGGATGTCCCGAGCAAAGGTATGAAAAAACGGCAGGTTAATGAAATTGCCAACCGCCCCCGATTCATCAAGATCTTTTTGTTTTGGAAAAATTTCATGTCCTGGATACCCCAGCGCCACAGACCAATCGGTCATGCGTTTCATCACAGGCCCAGCAGGCTTCCCTTGCCCACTAATAAAGAGAAACGCATGGGCGTCCCCAGAACGAGACACGAACACATGGAGAGGCAGCCCAAGATTTTTAATCTTGTGGACAAGCGCCACATGATCAATGCCTGTTTCATCGATATCAATCGCCGCGAAATTGACATTGCCCGACAACTGGATCGGGATCAATCCAAGCCCCAACACATGATTGAAATGCACATGGAACTGCTCGTCGGTGAGCGGAGGAGGGGGGAGATTACTCCCCCGCTCATCCTTCAGAAATTTCCCATCTGGCCCTCGCGCCCCTTCAACCCATTGTTGATTCGTCTGGAAATCCCGTCTTCCGTACCAGTCATCTCGGCCACGAAACAATTGACGGAAACGATCCAAGATTTTTTGTGGGAGCCGTTCATCAGTCATCAGCGGCCTCTGTCGTTCCCGTCATGTTGATCTCAGTCTGTTTAAATGAGAGATGGGTTTTTCTAGCGAACGCTCGCAATTGTTTATCCGATTCAGTCTGATTCGGAATGGAGCCTGCATTATTCACACCCCACACATAAAACGATTTCGCGCCACTGCCTCTTGGCGAGGCTGTCAGCGTATAGTAGCCATACTCCATGGGCATTTGCACAACTGCTCCATTCGCTGATCGAATTTTTCGCGCTTCGATCATACTCAGCCATTTCTTGGCTGCGCCCGTTGATGTGGATTTCAGGGAAACTGAAGCGAGTTCTGGGAGGCCGTCTTCATCAAAAACCAAAACCGCAAAATTCCGAAATTCTAAACACTTAAATCCTTTCCCATCTTTGCCAGTCCCCCATTTCGACAGTGCACAGTCGGCGCAGGAGTCTGGAGAGAGCACTCCGCCAGAGATCCCATCTGGAGAAGAGCATTCCATTTTGAAATCCTCATTAAACAGGGCGCGATTTTTCGAAAACCAGACAGGGATGACTTTGACCGATTCCCCGTAAATTTTTCCGGTCACAGTGTTGAAAATATCTCCTTGATTGAGGTCCGGCATATACTTGTCATGTCCTTTCACCACTTGTTTGCTCATCCCACTCGCAATTTGTATCCGGGGAATCAGGTTATCGTCATTCGTCATATTTTTAAGCCCTGTTCCACCTTCTTCCCCTTCATCCAGTATCATCATCTCGTGTTCATCGGGATTGATTACTGCGACCGCTTTAGCCATGTGACTCCTCCTTGGTTGTGTGATGGTGTTCTCGTTTTTTTCTGATGTATGCCCTTTCTAGAGCGAGGTCAGTAGAGTCGTTAAATCTATTTGTGATTTAATCAAGAGTAGCTGAGGGAGTATATTCTCTTCATTCATGTTGATCGTTGTGGCTGGTTTGCTCGTGCGACTCTTCCTTGGTTGTGCGGTTGTGTTTTCGTTCTTCCTTGCTCCGCCGTTATGCATCACCATGATTATTTTGCTCATGTGGTTCCTTCCTCGTTGCCTGTTGTTCTTCTTCTCGTTTTTTCTCATCCCATCGTTGTTGAATGATCGCCTCTGATTCAGGCGTCAGTTTCCAGCCTTTGTGGTAGAGGCCCGTTTCTGGATCATACCACCATCGACCGGCATAGGTCAAGCCGGTAGTGTTTACTCGAAAGACGATTTCTCCATCTTCCCGTTGTTCAATACTGTCATCCATAGGCATCCTTTCATGTATACGTGTGTCTGATTACTCCTTGGTTGTGTGGTGTTGTTCTTCTTCTCGTTCTTCCTCGTCCCATCGTTGTTGAATGATCGCCTCTGATTCAGGCGTCAGTTTCCAGCCTTTGTGATAGAGGCCCGTGTCTGCATCGTACCAGCATCGACTGACATAGGTCAAGCCAGTGGTTTTTCTTCGAAAGACGATTTCTCCATTTTCCCGTGTTTCAATAATGTCATCCATAGTCGTCCTTTCCTATTATACATCGTGTCTGATTACTCCTCAATTTCGTATTGTTGCGAGGACACTCGTATACGAGATTCTGTGAAAATCTTGACACTCTCTGGCAAGGGTTCCCCTTCTGTCAGGAGATCTTTCATCAAGGAAGCCAGCGAGCGGGCATTGACGGTCTCTTTGACCAGTCCGCTGATTCCGCGATCTTCGGTCCATGTTTTAAATGCGGGCAAGTCTGTGATTGAGGCGTAAACTCCGTCAATCCGTGAAAGCGTACCAACCGAATCGCGTTTGACTTGTTGAGTATTGCCATTGTCTTCCCATCGTGTCAACAGAACTGCCGTGGCCGCTTCCAGTCGCGCCTGATTCGCCCTCTTTTCAAGATCCAGCCGTTTGCGTGTCCGGTCCAGTTCTGCGACAATCACTTCAAGTTCATCAGTGGTGCGATGTTCATACTCTGTTTTATGCTCTTGAACATACATTTGTCTTGCGGGATAGGTGTCTCTCAGATACGACCATTTACTCATGTGTGTTCCTTCTATAATGAGGCCAGTAAAGTGGTGAGGTCTTCTTGAGTTTTGATCAAGAGTTCTGCCAGGGATTGTTTTTTACGGACATTATCCAGAATTTTATGATCCACAGTGCGAATGCCTTTATTGGTTGACAACAGATCCACATAAGTGACTGACCGAGTTTGCCCATGGCGATGCGCTCGATCTTCGGCTTGCGCTCGGTAGTCCCATCCATCTGCATTACTAAAGAAGATCACCAAATCCGCAGCAGTGAGGTTAATGCCAATCCCCCCAGTCAATTGTTGACAGAGGAGCACGGGGCGAGCCTGCGCTTGGAAATTTTCAATAATGTCTTTGCGTTGATCAGTCGGAATTTTTCCGTGTAACTCATAGTAAGAAATCTTGGCTTTTGTCAATCCTTCGCCCAGCATCTGGCATTCCGCATGTTGTTGAAAGAAAATAATTGCCGATCCCTCGTGCATATCAACGAGTTCAACGGCTTCTTGAACTTTTGGCGAATTGAGGAATGTGAGCACTTCATGCCCGTCTTCATTCGTGGATCGCAAGAACCCTGCAGAGATTTGAGCAAGGCGGAGTTGAACCGTGAGGGCAATGGTTGCCGTCATCTTCTGTCCGCCGAACTCTGCCACTAATTTTTCCTTCATTTGTTTATACAGTTTTTGCTGCACTTCATTCATGGGCACTTCTCGTTTGGTGTAGATTTTTGCAGGAAGATCGAGGCACTGATCTTTTTCTACTCGGCGATAAAATGCAGCAATACGTTGCAAAGTTTTATCCATATTTTTATAGCTTTTGACGGCGACTGGGCGGCCATTGACCTTATACCCATATGGGTCAAACACGACAATATCTTGTTTGTAGGAGGAGAAATTTCGATACCCGAGAATATTCCAATCCAAGAAACGATATTGCGAATAGATATCTAATGGGCAGCGTGTAATGGGCGTCCCGGAAAGGATATAACGGCGTTGGGCAAGTTGGCCCAGTCGAATGCACCCACGGGTGCGTTGGCTGCCCGGATTCTTAATATAATGCGACTCGTCTAACACCATAGCCGTGTGATATTGTTTCATGAAGGCTTGAAGCCAATTCTCAATGCGCCCTCTCCAGACTGAATCATAATTGACAATGATCCATTGGAGTTGGGAAGGAGGGAGGGTATCAAGAGGAAACAGTGTCTTGCCCGCCGATATTTCATAAATTCCGTGGACAAGAGTCTCCCATCCATGTTTTGCGATTTCCCCTTTAAGAGGATCAGGATCCGACCAGTTCGACTTGACCGTATTAGGGCAGACAATCACCGCCGCATTGATGATGCGTTGTTGGGCAAGGGCACAAATGGCATCGATAATCGTTTTACTCTTGCCTGTACCCATATCATCAAACAATCCAAAGACTGGGGATTCGATGAGTAAATCAGTCCCAGTCTTCTGGTGGGCAAGCTGGGGAGTTTTGCAGTTCCGCATTATTCAACAAATTCCTTTTATAGGTCCGAATGGCATGGCAATTAGCGCAGACAATTTCACATTTGGCAATTTCTTGATTGATCCGAGTCAAGCTACAAATCGAATCCCCCGCTCGCCACAAATCAAATTCTTTTATCCCAGTTACATGATCAAATTGCATCACGTAAAACGGCCAGTGTATCCCGCAATCATGACAGGCTGTCGCTGATTTGATATCAATGATATACTGCTTAATCTTTTGCCGATATTGTCTCTTCTTCGATGCTTTCTGTTGTTTTCTCATGGGCACGATAGACTCCTGTGGCCACACCTTGCGCAATGTAACATTTCGCATCGGCCCAACTAAATGAATCGTGAGTTCGTAAAGCCTCTTTGATCAGATCACGTTGAAAGCGAAAACCTGATGGGAGCATCATCCCAAATCGTTCGCGAAGGAAGCCATTGATAACAGCGGGTTTTTTCTTATCCACCCAGCGCTTAATTTTGCCTGGGCGTTTTGAAATTAACAGTTGCGTTCTTCTATGAGTTGGATGATGCGTGACTTCCGCTCCGAGAAAAATATTATTCATGACATCTCCTCTATTTTTCTGCCGTGATTGGGATGATACCCATATTGAACTTCTGCTGCTTTTCTGACGTTGACGGCCTCATCAAAATTTGTGAAAAGTCCAAGATACTTACGTTTTTATTGATATAAATGCGTACGAGCCATTTCTGAGTTGGTTTATGGAAACATATACCTAATTTACCACTGGAATTACTAAGTCGCAATTTTTGGTTGTGGGAATTTTGTTGCGGCGTGGTTATTCTTAAGTTACATTTTCTATTATCCAAAGTGTCATGATTGATATGGTCTATCTGCATTCCAGGTTGTGAATTCATGATCATTTTATGTATTGGTATAGTTGTTTTAATATTTCCAATTTTAATATTAGTTAAGGCATAGAATGACTGCATATTTTTGTAAAAGCCAGCACACCATTTATATTCACTTAGCCAATAATAATCTTCTGGATCAACTTCTGTAACTTGCCCTTGTGTGAGTCCGATCATCATAATAACCTTTTGGCTTGTGACTGGGGCAGAGCAATTTCAAGCGGTTCTTCCGAATTCACCCATTTCGAAAAATCTTCAGTATACTCGTCATTAACAGTGATAATGCATGATTTCTTGACCCATTTTCTCAGGTCTTCATTGGGTAGATCATACCAATCTTCATATACCCCATAGGCTTCGATCAATAGTTTATTTTCAGTCTCCTCGAGAATTCGACCCATTATGATGGTCATGGCTAACCTTTCAATCGTACGTGAAAATCTCTAAATACTCAAGTGTATACCCTAGCTTGTCCAAGTCCTCTGCGATTGTACAAACGCATTCAGACCCAGGTTCTGGAATTCCTTCAATCACTAAGACCCATTTCGATTCACGTTTCAAATTGATGACGTACTGCACATCGACCAGGTGTGCTTGTTTCAAGATCATGCCCTTAAACCACAAAGAAAGAAGAGAGTTTTCGACATGGTTCTTCAATGTGTCGAAAGCTTGTTGATCTGGAATACCAATGGCTTTTCTCATGATTGTGCCTCGTAAGATAAAGGAGAGTAGACAGGGTCAGGGATAAATCGAAAAAATTCTACTGTCCCCCATGCGTATCCTTGCTTGACCAAATCTTGCGCAATATGTCGAATCAGATCTCCGTGAGGGTTTGGGATATCTTGCAGATACACGACCCACACCCCTTTCTGTTGTTTCATGATTGAATAGTACAGATATTGCACGCTGGGCAATGTGGGAGTACGTCCTTGAGCCCAAAGCGACAGTAAGGAGTTTTCGATATGGTTCTGTAAGGTATCAAAGTCGGATTGATTCGGAATCAGCATGTTTTTGCCTTTCTCACGATAATCTACCATAGAATTACTCGTTTGTCAAGGAAATCAGTGTCTGAATGGTTTCAATGGAGATTGGTCGATATCCCCTCACATCGACTCCCACATTGATTTGATTGCCTTGCTGTGCCCACATTCGATGGACGTGCCCGTGCAAGAGCGTGACCTCGTGACATCGTGGGCAGGCATCAGGGAGTAATCGAGCGCGATGGTCATAGATGGAGAGATCTTCTCTCCATGGGAGGTGAGACATGACGATGTCCTGATTATAGGGAATGACCTGTCCTTGACGAGGATCATAGACTTCATCAAAACTGCCTTTCCACCAGGCGAGCGATGACCGGGTATCGTGGTTGCCGATGACCAAAATTTTTCGACCGTGGAGTCGGCTCAAGAGATACCGGGTTTCTGATCGAGAAATAAATGAAATATCTCCAAGAAAATAGGTGGTATCTTCTGGCGTCACGACCTCATTAAATAGCGCGATGAGTCCTTCATTCATCTCTTTGGCTGAGGCCCACGGTCGTTTGCAAATTGAAAGAATACGCTCATGCCCGAAATGTAGATCAGCCGTAAAATAATCCATACGTTAACACTCCTTGACTTCTGTCACTTGGAACAACTCTTGAATCAATTCTTGACTTCTTGCATCTTCATTCCATTGATCAAGAAATTTGGTGAAATTTTTCCGCCGATATTCTCGATTCATGTTGTGACACACTTGTTCTGCTACTTCCCTACTGAGGTAGGCTCTTCGCGGAATGCCCCCCTCTCCTGTCAGACGACGCCAGCCGTTGTCCTGATACTCCCATTCAATTTCACAAATCAGATAGAGCGGCGTGGCAAGAGGTTGTGTCGTATCCCATAAGAAATCTTCTACCATAGTTCTTCTCCAATGAGTTCAACAATTTCAAAAAAATTCATGATGAGCGGCCCTTCTGTGTCTTCATTCCAATGGTAGAGCCGCATGGGATTGTTGCTGCGAGCATTGGTTGTTTGCCTAGCGCGATTGAGACAATCACAGACCTCATTGGCTCGTTGTAGATTCGTATAGACGGCCACCGGTTTTCCAATATTATATCCGACTCGTTTATATCCGTCAATGATATATTCCCAGGAAATCTCATAAATCACATAAGCTGGGAGAATGGCTTCTTCTTCTTCTAGCGCCGTTATTGTCATGGTGTCAACCTTTCTCATCTTGTTCATTGATAATCTGTTTCTGTCGTGCATCATATTTGCCTATCAAGATCCCACCAGTCTTTTCACAGATTTGGCGATAGTTTTTTACGATGATCCCTTCAACCGTGCCGCCTCCTAGAAAACTGTGTGTGTTCACGAGTGGAGGAATATCCTCTGGATTCATGTGTCCGTAGAACAAGGATGGCACACCATCAATCCCTAATCGTGCGGCTTCTCGTTGAACCTTCCCAATTGAGGCATACACGCGGTCTCTGATCCTCACATCAAACAAGGCCAAATGGCCTTTGGGAACACCATAATAGGTGATGGTCTTCTGTTGTGGCGTGCGTAGATATTCAGCATGGTAAATCCAATTCGGTACCAATCGATCAGCGAGGGCTCGAACTTCTTTCACGGCAAGATCCAAGACGCCTTCAGATCCATAGGCCAGGAGTTGCCGGTGTTTAGACCGCATCCGCACAGCCCCATCAATCCATCCAAAACTGAATGATACGCCATCCACTTTTTCTTGGACGGCCACGCATCCCTTGAACAAATTGGCCAATGCCGGATGTCCGAATGGGTAAATTTTAGGGTAGGCTGGAACCATCTTCTTATCCTTTTCGTTCATTTGAGAGCGCCAATTTTTGAGAGAGCGCCGTGATCATATACGGCAGGACCATCTGCTGAATAGCCAGGGGCATATCCTCCCATGGACAGGTGAGCCGATTCCCATAGACCTCATCCACGACAATCAGCATATCGGCCAGCAATTCTTCATGACGTGGAATCGTGCGTGGCCGATCAGGGCCATACCGGCGTTGGTCAAGATAGACCACAAATTCATAGACGACGACAGCTTTCCAGGATTTTGGTGGATACGTCTGTTCCATCACTCGATGAATGCGATGATAGATATTGTTTTCCCCGTTGCCTTGTACAGCGGGCAAGGGCACCTCAAATGTGCGGCAGAGCGATTCCACAAGGTTCTGAATTTGGATCCTGGCGTTTTCATAGCGGAGCGATGGCGCAGTCATGCGGTCACCAATGTGGCTGTATCCGATTGAGATGGAAGATTGATCATGGCTTGAATACTCCGGTTCAGCCAAAAGATGATCTGTGGCCCGCAGCCGTGCCAGGCTTCTTCAACCGTGATCGTCTCAAACGGCACGAACACATCCGACTGGCCTTCGACCGCCAGGTAACAGAGCGAACTCCACCATTCCAGACGATAGGTGATCTCATCGAGCGTGAACATCACGACCACTTCATCAAACCACGCATTGTGCTTGCACGCGAGATGCGCGGCCACGTGCGCGTGGGCCAGCACCGTCAAGGCCTCTTCTTTGGTGATTCTTTGTGGCATGCTCATGCTGACTCCTCTCCTTCCCAATTTGGCAGGGGAATAGACAATACCCGTCGTTGATCGTTCCAGAGACGGAGGACTCGATCCACTGGAGGTGTGGGATCGTGAATGGTCAGACTCGTCAAATACACCCGATGGGCCTCTCCGTACGCATGAGACCATGAGCAGAGGGTGGGGCCACATTCAAGAATGTACACGCCTGGCCCAATCACGACCTTCAAGATGTGTTTGTGCCAGTTTCCAGGGAGCGGCAGCGGAGATACCACCACACCGGCCTCTTTCAGAACCTCGAGGAAGGCCACGGTCCGAACGCCAGCGGTCTGTGTCACTGCATGATTCAACGTCATGATAATGTCCTTTCATCGTCACCCCATGTCAAATTCAATTGCATGACGAGGACCCCTTCATTCCACAAGGAGAGGACACGATCTCCGTAGGGTTCCGTCACGCGGACTTCCAAATCTGTAAAATACAGGCATTTCCCCTCTCCCACTGCTGGCGACCAGGAGCACCGTGCGCCCCGATATTCAATCTCATATTCACAATCCCCGACTTTCACATATTGAATGGGTGGATCTCCATTTCTCGGAAGTCGTAATGAGGATATCAACACTCCAGCTTGTTGTAAACATGTGGTCATCTGTTCTTGTTTGTTTCTCATCTTCTATTCCTCTGCTGTGGTCCACACACTAATAAAGCGGCCACGGTTTGACGGCACCGTTGATCGTTGAAACCCAATCTTTTTGAACCGCTTGTCCGCGAACACGTAGGCCAGCGCATGGCCTGACAGGACCTCAAATTGTTCGGCAGCCGCTCTGCGGAGTGAGTCTGCGGTGACATGCCCCACACGATGACAGATCGTCACGGCTTGTTCTCTGAGCCCATCCAGTATGTCCCGAGGGACATATCGAGTGGGGTGGACCAGATCTTCAAGACGATTGGCGAGATTCTTAAACTGCGCCTGTTGTGATTGCACGGTCCGTTCCAAGACGGATCGGTCGTGACGCAGCCGATCAATCAGTTCTTCTTGGAGATCACCCACGACAGGATGGGTGGTCACGTAGTAGGGATGACGATCCTGCTGAATCTCCGCCAATGTCTGTTCCAATTGCGATGTTTCCATCGTGGCCATACGCACAAGCCGATAGGTCTCTCCGGTCTGCTGTAAGTAACTGGTCATCAGTGTTCTCCTTTCTTGATATGATGGATCATGAGTTCAGCGATATCCCGATTCTTGGCTCGGACGAGCTTCTGCAAGCGGTCGATCAGGGCCGTTTGCAAGCGAATGAGCATGCGCTGCGTGCGGCTGTCATGTGGGTGATAGCCTCCTCGAATCTGATCAATGGCCTCTTCCAGCGCCTCAATCGTCATCGTTGAGATTCTGGCATAGGTCAGTATCTTGGTCGGCATGAGTCTGTTCCTCCTCTTGTCTCCTCTAGTGTGCAGAGGTCATGTTGCAGTGACCAGGCTTGTGTCAGGAACGCTTTCAGAATCCGTTCGCCTTCATCACGGAGGCCTTGTTCTGTGGGCTGTGTGGCCACGAGCGCCACCAGTCGATCAAGGGGTTCATCATACAGGGTCCACATCTTTTCTCCTTTCTGTGTGACGGGTGTGATCGTGACCTCGTCTTCTACGGCAGTCAGGAAGTCTTCTTCATCCTACTGCCGGGCCTGTTGTTTGTCAAGTGTCGTTCATTCTTTGACAGACGGGAGTGAGGGCGCTTCACTCTGTGGATGGGGTGTCACATCGTGTTGACACCGTGTGGTGTCAGGCGGTTGAAAGCACGAGGACCCCTCCATGTGAAAGTGCGTATCCTGTGTCTCGTGCACGGTGAGCCACACGAAATCATCTGGCTGATGAGGGGGCATATGTGCGCGATGCGCTGATTGAAGCGTGACCTGTTGCCCAACCTTGCGCACACAGAGCCAGATTGCGCCATACCAATCCACAATGGCTTGCGCTTCCGGCTTCAAGGGAATCAATTTGACATACAGATAGGGAATAATCGTCGTCATTCTTCCTCCTCCTCTTGTGTTTCTTGCAGTTCGTATGCCCATTCTGCCAGGACATCGGCCGTGATGCCTTGCTTGAGCGCATAGGCCAGCGTCCGTTGCACGATGCGATTGACGTCGCGGCGATGGTCTTGATCATCAATGGTGTGTGCCATGTTGTTCATCCTTTCTGTTTGTGTGTTACACACGGTATAGGGAATCTGATTTGGGCACATGCTGAATGCCGCTTTAATTTGATACCGCATCATGGCTTTGAGTGAACTTTCTACGAGCACATCATACACAACTTGCGCTCGGAGGTGCGCATTTTGCTGCTCCAGGAGATCTAACCGGCCCGCACCGAGTGGGAGAGGTTGCGTTAATCGAACAGGCCAGTGAATCGAGATCGTGATTCCACGGTACCACACTTCTGCTTGATACTGATACCAGTAGTCAGTGGGCATGGGTTTCTCCTTCATCGCT
>Ga0100403_1000443_pt1 | contig 41216 bp, 57 predicted proteins | sample CryGeymet201501t_FD_83663 | JGI IMG/M metagenome (GOLD analysis project Ga0100403, IMG submission 83663) | Groundwater microbial communities from Crystal Geyser aquifers in Utah, USA - Crystal Geyser metaG 2015-01t | ecosystem: Environmental > Aquatic > Deep subsurface > Groundwater | place... | reverse complement strand
GCTGTTAGTTGACAGTGAAACCTGCAGTGGGCGGTGAATTGTGGGAACAGCCGCGAAAAGCCGGGAGCCTGCGAAAAAGGCTAGGGTTTGCAGGACGTTGCGAGGGACGCAGATCGGCGACGCGGCAGTGACCGCCCTGCCCGTCTAGTTCTGCAGTGACCACGAAAGTGGGCTCCTGGAGCGTCCTGATGGGTCTTGAGCGCAGGCCGGCGGGACTTGATGGCGGTACTGGCTAAGTGCCCTTCAAACCACGTTTAATCGGTCGTTCAAGGGTGTCGTTGGAGTGCATCACGACAGCTTTTCGACCTCAGGAACTGGGAACGGAGCTTCCCAGTTCGCAAAGTCGTTCCCACTTCGCGAATAAGTATCAATTTTCAATGGCATAGCCTTATCGGGCGGTAAACAAGGTCTGGTGGAACTGGGAACGGATTTCTGAGCCGCCTGCGCCGCGGGCGTGAGATCATCAGCGCTGGAAACGGGCAAGGCACTGCTCGATCCAGCTCTCCTGGAAGGCCACCACAACTTCCGCCTTTGCAGTTGTCAGGCTTTCGACAGGTGCCGCGTAGGCATCACTGACCATCAGCTCAAACTGCGGCAAGAAGCCGATCTGCTCCAGCGCGTCGTCCTGGGACATGGCGCCAGTTTGCCGGTGCGTCATCGTGATTCTGACAAACTCGCCTTCTTGCCGGCAAACTTCGGTGAACTGAGACTCGGAGAGGGACGGCGAGGCCGAAAAAACCAAGCTGATGAGTGCGCTAGTTGCGAGGGTCAATAACTTCATTTTGTAGCAACTCCAAAGGGAACAATTCGTTATCGCCAAGTATGCCCCGACCAGACAACCTCACCGATCATCTGAAGGCGGTTCATGTCCTGACTTTTTCTTACTTCAGTAAGGTGATCTGGATTGTCCGATCTAAGAATTAGCATCGTGGTATCAATTTTTTCTAACCGCTTTAACCGCGTTTGCCCGTCAATATCGACGAAGGCGTATGTTCGGCCATTTATGATTTCTGTTCTACTTCGATCGATCAACGCGAGGTCACCGTGCTGCAATAGCGGTGCCATACTGTCTCCCCTGATCTTCAGGAGACATGCTTTCGACGCCTTGACGCCAAGACGGTCCAGCCACTCTTGTCGAAACGCCAGCATCTCGACAACTTCTGCATTGCTGTTTTCAGCACCCGGACCAGCCGACGCTTCAACGCCGTATAGGGGCAGAGCAGAGAAATGGCTGCCATCCACAAATGTAGTTGTCACGTGCTCATTCTGTTCTGGAATCGAACCAAACCTGAACTCTAGGCCGAGCGCCTTAGCCAAAGCCTCGAGCTTCTGGACTGATGGAGATGCACCGCGTCTGATCCCCTGAAATGCCGAGCTGTCTGCACGCCCGAATGCCTTTGCGCTCACTTGTGACTGGGTAAGTCCCAGCTCCAAGCGCCGATTCTCGAGGACCTCGTAAATCTTCTCGGGCGTCAGCATGGTGTAAAAATACACCGTGCGACAGATACGCACAAGGTAGGGGAAACCTGTCCTTTGGTTGGTGCATATCTGCATTGACTACCTAGTGCTTATATGCACTAAGTGTGTGTATGACACCCGATCCACTCATAACACTAGTTGAACGCTTCGCCGCGCACGTTGAGCGTGAAGAAGCCACCATTGCAAAGTGGGCTGGCAGCCATGCCCGCCTCTTTTCTCGGCTCCGGTCTGGCTTGGGATGCAATTTCCGCACCTATGGCATGGTGATGAGCTGGTTCGACGAGAACTGGCCGACGGACTTGGAATGGCCGAACGAAGTCGCGCGCCCTTCAAGGTCCGCCGCGAAGAAAGCGAGGGTCGCATGATGCGGCTTCGCAGCCTTCGGCGCCGGTTGGCGCTCTGGATTTGCCCTGAGCTCGGCATCCCCGCCCTGCCCACCGTCGACACGCGGCGGCTCAAGCTCTTTCCGACCAATCGGGCTCCAGACTGGTGGTTCAACGTCGAGATCAGGGACTTCCTGACGGCGGCGCATCGCCAGATGACCATTGCGGATGCACGGGCTGCAGCGGTCGCGCGGTTCGGTCAGCGTGTGCCATCGCTCAGCTCGATTCAGCGGTACTGGGCGCGGCTGGATGCCGTCGCGACCTCAGCCGCGCCCGACACTCTCTCACCCAATCCCACATCAAAGGAGTCTCGCTGATGGGCGAAAACATCCCGAACCTGGTCAAGGCCGTTCATGACCTCAGCATGGCGCTGAGCGATGCGCAGCGCGTGGCCCTGGCCATCGAAATGACCCGCAACATTGAGGACGAGCACTGCATATTGCCGCTCCGCCGCCTCGAGACAATGGCGCACGAGACGCAACACGAACTGTGGCGGCGCGCCCAGGCTCGTGACGCGCGCCTCAAGACCCGCGAAACTCGGCGGGTCGGCTGATGGGCAACAGCGTTAGAATTGAAGGGCGTCGACCCTCCGCAGCCAAACCATCGGGACCTGTCCAGATCCCACGAGGTACGACACGCGCTCTGCAAAGCTTATCGGGAGCAGCAGGCCAGTGGCTGATCCGTCTTGGTCAACGCATCGCGCGGCATGATCTGTCGCACGGAGCAGCCGATCAAGCTGAACGGCAACAGCGTGCCGCCAGTCATCTGACACTGCGTGGGCCCATTCAAGGACGGTTTCGCTTTCGAGCGCCGGGCCAAGGCGGGAAAGGAGATCGGTCATGATCTCGGCCCAATCCTCGTCGGCTAACGTGTCCAAGTCGAAATCTGCTTCCGGTATCGCAAGCATCCATATTTTGCAGCGGATAGAGGACAGCCTGCTGGGCGCTGTGATTGGGGCCTTGGCCCTGGGCTTCATCCTGGTCGGCCTGGTCTGGATCGCGGGGGCGCTGTCATGATGCCCACCCCGATATCCGCCTTCGCAGAGTGGGATGATGCAATGATGGGCATCGTGGCGATGCTGAGCATGCTCCAGGCCGACCCGTCCAGCGAACGGCTGAAGGATATGCTCGAAGAGCAGCTGGATCGCGCGGTGCAGGCCTATGCCGACCTTGCCACGCGCAGCGATGCCATCGCCGAGATCAAGGCCTTTCTTCTGGCCACCTATGGCGGGCAGCCCGGATGAGCATTCGCGCGGCCCGCCTCACGTCACCAAGGCTGCAGCGGGTGCTGAAACTGCTGCGTGACGGCAAGCCGCACACGACCCGCGACATCGTCCGCAAGGCGCGGGTGATGGCCGTGAATGCCTGCGTGTCGGAGCTTCGATCCCACGGTGCTGAGATCGAGTGCCGACAGCAGGCGATGCCCGACGGGCAGCGGCGCTTCTTTTACACGATGACCAAGGAACCGACGAATGGCTGACCTGCTGACCACCATGACCGAAGTGCCGGTCGCGGAGATCGAGACTGGGACCCGCCTTCGCCCCGTCTCGGAGGCCGGGGTCGCGGCGCTGATTGCGTCGATCGGAGAGTTGGGCGTCATGAAGGATGCGATCCACGTCCGCAAGGTGAAGCACAAGGACGGAAAGCTGGTCCTGATGGCGGGGGCGCATCGGCTCGAGGCTGCCAGGCGGCTGGGCTGGACCGTAATCCCGGCCAAGGTCTGGACCTGCTCGGACGACTGGGCCCAGCTGATGGAGATCGACGACAACCTGGCTGGAGCGGAGCTTTGCCCGCTGGACACGGCGATCTTTTTGGCGCGCCGAAAAGAGGTCTATGAGCGGCTTCATCCTGAGACCCGTGCGGCCATCGGCGCTGAGCTGATCGCCAAGCGCTGGAATACGGCGGACATCGTGTCCGTCGTATCGTTCGCCGCCGCCACGGCCGAGAAATTCGGCATGTCTGATCGGCATGTTCGTCGGATGATCGCGGCGGGTGTCCGGTTGGACCCAAGGGACACGGCCCTTCTGCGCAAGGCTCCGCGCCCGGTGACGCTGAAAGACCTGATGGAGATCGGTAAGATCGGCAGCGTGCCCGAGCGTTATCACGTGGTCGAAGCGCTTGCCGATGGCACCGTGAAGACGGCCGCAGAGGCGCGCCGATCCTACGCGCTCAATGGTCGGTCCTTGCCTGAGAAAGACCCCGTTGAAGCGGCCTTCAAGACCCTGCGCGATACCTGGTCGCGCGCACCGAAAGCCGCCCGCCGCCGGTTCATCGCGGCCCATGAGGCCGAGGTCGAAGACATGCTGCTCGAGCATCGCGAGGGCGGCGAATGACGGGCCTCGCCCCCTCACGCGAATGGTGGACGCCGGCAGAAATCGCCGATGCGGCCTTGCCGGACATGCCAACCACGAAGCGCGGCGTCGCCATGGTTGTCGACAAAGGCAACTGGTCTGGTCATCCCAAGCTTGCGCGCCGCCGGTCTGGCCGTGGCGGCGGCTGGGAATACCACTGGTCGCTGTTCCCGTCGCGCGCGCAGGCCCTTCTGATCGCCCAGGTGCGCGAGGCCCAGACCGCGCCCGCGGCGGCACCCGCCAAGCCCGAGCGTGCCGAAATCTGGACATGGTTCGATAGCCTGCCCAAGCACGTCAAGGACGAGGCGCAGGCCCGCCTGATGACGATCCAAAAGGTGGAAATGCTCGAGCAGGGCGGATCGACCCGGCATCTGGCGGTGATCGATGCGGGCAAGATGGACAAGGTGTCGCCCCGCACGATCTGGAACTGGCTCGACATGATCACGGGCGTGCGCATCGATGACCGTCTGGCCTATCTTGCACCCCGGCACCGGGCCGCCCGGCGGCAGTCGCGGCGCAGCGAGATCGATCCGCGCTTCGGCGACCTGATCAAGGCCGACTTCCTGCGCCTCGAGCAGCCGTCGCTGACCTCGGTCTATGACCGCTGTGTGCGCATCGCCACGCGCGAGGGTCTGCCCGTCGTGCCGCTTCATACCGTGCGCCGCTGGATCGACAGGTCCGTCTCGCCCACCGTGATGGTGCTGGCGCGCAAGGGGTTCGATGCGCTGAAACGCATGCGGCCTGCCCAGGTGCGCGACAAGACCGCGATGCACGCGCTCGAGGCGATCAACGGCGACTTTCACAAGTTCGACGTTTTCGTGCGGTTCCCGGCCAGCCCCGGCGGCGAAAAGGAAGAGATCCTGCGGCCCCAGATGGTGGCCTTTCAGGACATCTTCTCGGGTCGTTTGCTGAACTGGCGCGTCGACCGCACGCCCAACAGCCACGCCGTGCAGCTGTGCATCGGTGACATGATCGAACAGTGGGGCATTCCCGATCACGTGCTCCTCGACAACGGTCGGGAGTTTGCGGCCAAGCTCATCACCGGCGGCGTGCCCACCCGGTTCCGCTTCAAAGTCAAGGCGGACGACATGTCGGGTCTCCTGGTGGCCCTCGGTTGCGAGATCCACTGGGCCACGCCCTATTCCGGCCAGTCGAAGCCGATCGAGCGGGCCTTCCGGGACCTGTGCGACCGGGTGGCCAAGCATCCGGCCTTCGCGGGTGCCTATACGGGCAACCGGCCCGATGCCAAGCCCGAGAACTACGGCAGTGCGGCCATCCCGCTGGACGACTTCATTACCGTGCTGCGCGAGGAGATCGAGCTACACAACACCCGCGGGGATCGCCGGTCCGAAGTGGCCTATGGCCGATCCTTTGCCGAGGTCTTCGACGAAAGCTATGCCAGCGCGCCGATCAAGAAAGCCACGGCCGAGCAGCGCCGCCTCTGGCTCATGGGGGCCGAAGGCATCCGGGCAAATGCCCAGACCGGTCAGGTCAATTTCATGGGCAACCGGTATTGGGCCGACTGGATGAACGAGGTCGCAGGCCAGCGCATCGTCGCCCGCTTTGACCGGGCCGCACTCTGGGACGGGCTGCACATCTACAGCCTTGCCGACGAGTATCTGGGCTTTGCGCCGTGCCTGCAGAAGTCGGGCTTCTTCGACGTCGATGATGCACGCTCAACCGCCCGCGACATGAAGGCCTGGAAGGCCGCGCAGAGAGCCGAACTGGCCGCCCATCGCCGTCTCACGGTAGGCGATGTCGCCGACGCGATCAAGGCCTTGCCGTCTGTCGCGTCCCCGCCGCCCGAGGCGACCGTCATCCGGCCCGTGTTCGATACCGCAAAGACGCCTGCACCGGCGCCCCTGCGGCCTGACGAGGCGGCGATCCAGTCGGCCGTCGTGGCCGACCTGTCGGCGCGCCGCGGGGCCAAAGCGACACCCAAGGCCGATGACATGGGCCGCGACAACTTCGTGCGGGCACGAAGCCTCGAGGCAAAGCTCGCGGCAGGCGAGGCGGTGACCAAGGATCAGCGGATCTGGCTCGAGGGATATCGCACGACCGCCGAGTACCGGACCTGGACCGACATGGTTGCCGAGTTCGGGGAGGGCCTGCTGACAGGATGACGACGCCTTTCTGCCCGGGACAGGCCCCGGATGTGAACTTGATGGGAGAATGACGTGACGGACGAGAACCAACTCTACAACACCGTGGCCCCGCTGGCGAATGTCGTCCGCCTGCGCGCCTTGGTCGACCGCATCCAGAACCGGCCGCATGGTCTGCCGGGGATGGGTACCTTCTATGGCCCCTCGGGCTTCGGCAAGTCGATGGCGGGCGTCTATGTCGCAAACAAGTTTCAGGCGGTGCTGGTCGAGGTCAAATCGGTCTGGACCATCAAGAAGCTCTGCCAGGCGATCCTCAAGGAACTGGGGGTTCCCGCGGCGTCGACCGGCTCCGAAATGCTCGACCAGATCTGCGAGGCGCTGGCGATCGCCAATGTGCCCCTTCTGATCGACGAGGCCGACCATCTGGTGAAGCGCAAGATGATCGAGATCGTGCGTGACATCCATGACGGTTCGGGCGCGCCGGTGATCCTGATCGGCGAGGAGCTTCTGCCGCAGAAGCTGCGCGTCTGGGAGCGGGTCCATGGGCGGATGCTTGACTGGGTGCCCGCGCAGCCTGGCGACATCGCCGACGTGGGGCATCTTGCCCGCCTCTATGCGCGCGAGATCACTGTCGAGGCAGACCTCCAGGCCAAGCTGCTCACCGCCTCGCACGGATCGATCCGGCGCATCGTCGTCAACCTCGAACGGATCCGCGAGTTCGCGGCGATCAAGGGGATGAAGTCGGTCGGGCTCGATGCGTGGGGACGCCAGCAGTTCTTCACGGGTGACGCACCGGAGATACGCCGGTTTGGCGAAGTGGCCTTGGGTCGGAGGGCTGGGTAATGGGGTTGACCCTTTTGTCCTGGCAGGAACCGGTCTGGGCCGAGGCACTCAAGATGGAGACCTTCACGCGCAAGGCCCTGACCGAGGCTGCGGGTGTTCGGTACGATCAGGTCAAGGATTTCATGCGCAAGCTGGAGGCGAATGGCATCATCGCGCCAGTCGATATCGAGGGCCGCCAACGCTCGGTCTACCGGATCGTCAACCGCGATGCCTTCGACCATGGTGCGCCTACCAGCAAGCCGGTCGTTCAACCCTTCGCGCGTCGCGAGACGCTGCGGGGCAACATGTGGACCGCCATGCGGGGCCTTCCCACGTTTTCGCCGCAGGATATCGCCGTGCATGCCGCGACCGAAGAGACGGCCGTGACCGTGGCCGACGCGGCCGCCTATTGCCGCCTCCTGTCGCGGGCAGGGTATCTGCGGTCGATCCGCAAGGCCGTCCCGGGCAAGCGCGAGGCGGTCTACCGGCTGATCAAGAACACAGGGCCGCGCCCGCCGCGGGAACGCAGGGTCACCGGCGTGTTCGACGACAACCTCGCCGCCTTCGTGGCCCTGCCGGGAGTGGAGGCATGAGCGCGAAACCCACACTCGGCTTCTCTTCGCGGACTGATGCCGTCATTTCAATGCGTCGGCAGGGCCTCACCACAAAGGAAATCGCCGATCGTATCGGTATCGGTGAAAACACCGTCACCGCGCTCGAACACTCTGCGGGGCGCTCGCAGCGCCGCGCACTGCGACCAGCTGAGCAAATGGGCAGGACAGTCCTCTTCCCGGCTGACATCCTTGATGCTCTCGGTCCGTATGCAGCAAAGCGCGGGATGCATCCCAACAGCTTGGCTCGGATGATCGTGTCGACAGCCGTCGAGGAGATGTTGGTCGACAGCATTCTCGATGATCTTGACGACATCGACCCGCTTACTGGCGCCGGAGGTGAAGCATGACCGGCCCCGTCGAAACCGCGCGCGAAGCCTGGGGCGATGCGCTTCCCGACTGGGTCCTGAGCCTGGCCCAGGCCTGTGCTGCCTCGAGCCAGAGCAAGGTCGCGGCCAAGCTTGGCCGGTCCGGTTCGCTGATCTCGACCGTGCTGCGCGCCAAGTACCCCGGCGATCTGGCCGGGATCGAGGAGCGGGTGCGCGGGCTCCTCATGTCGGCCACGGTCGAATGCCCGGCCATGGGCAACCTGCCGACGCATGAGTGCCAGGATTGGCGCAAGAAGGCGCGCGACTTCGCGCCCCACAACATGCAGCGGGTCATGATGTACCGCGCCTGCAAATCCTGCCCCATCAACCGGGAGGTCGAGAAATGAAGGCACCCACCCGCTGGACCGAGGCCCAGATGTTCGCCCTTGCCGCCTCTGGCGTCGCCAAGGTCGACCTCCTGGGCGAGCGCGGCACCACGCTTTGCACGATGGACGAGATCGCGGCCATGGCGGCCGTCATCGCCCTGTCCGGCGCGATCCCGCCGCCGCACGTCCGCATCTACCCCGAACGCTACCGCAATGGAGAGGCATCATGACGATCGCAACGAACCCCGATGAATTCGGACCCATCGGGAATGTCCCTGACGGAATCACAATGCTCAACGGCAAGGCCTACATGGGCGACGGCCGGGGCGGCTTCCAGCCGGTCGAAACCATCAAGCCGCAGGACAAGCTGCAGGACGAGACGGTTCGCAAGATCATTGGCTTCGCAACCGAGCTTTCCGCCCAGGTTGCCCGGTTCAAGGAGCATACCTTCGACGATATCGGCGCGCTCGATGCGCTCCTGGCGCAGGAATACGGCGCGTCCCTTGGCGGCAAGAAGGGCAACAAGACGCTGATGTCCGTCGACGGCCTGTTCAAGGTCCAGGTGCAGGTCAGCGACCACATCGACTTTGGCCCCGAACTGCAGATCGCCAAGGAACTGGTCGACGAATGCCTGAATGAATGGTCACAGGACGCACGGGCCGAAATCCGCGCCATCGTGACCCGCGCCTTCAACACGGACAAGGCCGGCCAGATCAATCGGTCCGAAGTCTTCATGCTGCTGCGCCTCGAGATCGAGGACGAGCGCTGGCAGCGCGGCATGAAGGCGATCCGCGACGCGATGCGGGTCGTGGGCTCCAAGACCTATGTTCGCTGCTACCGGCGCGAACGTTTCGACGCGCCCTGGCAGGCAATCACCATCGATCTGGCGAGGGCTTAAACCATGACCGACACCACGTTTCCGAAGGATCACAACTCTGCAGGCGATGCTGCAGGCGAGGAAATCCGCCAGTTCATTGAACGCTTCGAGCATCTGGAAGCCGAGCGTCGCGACATCGCCGACCAGATGAAGGAGGTCATGGCCGAGGCCAAGGGCCGCGGCTACGACACCAAGATCCTGCGCAAGGTCATCGCACTCCGCAAACGGGATGCCGAAGACGTCGCCGAGGAAGAAGCCGTCCTCGACATGTACAAATCTGCGCTGGGGATGTCCTGACATGCTGATCCAGATCGGAGCCCACGAACTGGCCGATGCGCTGGCCAACCACGACCCCGAACAGATCATGGTCTTTCTGGCAGCCCTAGCGGCCGAGGATGATCATGGCGATCTCATCGACGCCATCATCGAGCGCCACAACGGCACGGCCGAACATCGGGCTGTCCTGCCTTGGCTGCGCCAGGTGGTTCAGGCGCTCGAAGAGATCGAAGCGCAGGACGATTCCGATGCCGCGGGGATCGCAGGCAACGACGCGCCAGGGGAAGGATGATGCGCGGCCTTCGACGCATCAACTGGCCCGTCCTCCTGACCTGGCTGGTGATCCTCCTGGGCAGCGCCGCGTGCTGGCTGCTGGTCGGCTATGCCATCGCCCTGCTTTTGACCTCCAACTGAGGCATTGAAATGACCGCTTCAAGAAGCCTTCAACGGACCATTCACGTCGCCTGCAAGGATCTCGGGCTGGACGATGAGGCCCGCCGCGACCTGCAACTGGCGGCGACCGGCAAGGCCTCGATGCGTGACATGACCGAGGCCGACTTGCGCCTGGTCATCGACAAGCTGAAGGCCGCGGGCTTCACCCTGTCACCGACACCACGAAAGGCCGCACCCCGTGCCGACCTGCGCCTGATCCATGTCCTCTGGGCCAAGCTGGCGGAGAAGGGCGTGCTGGAACGGCCCGGCCGCGACGGCCTCAACGCCTTCATCCGGTCGCGGTTCGAGGCGGCCTGGGGCAGCGTGCCCGCCGATATCGACATGCTGCGCGACCACGAAAAGATCGACGCCGTCATCGAGGCGCTCAAGCAATGGGGCCGCAGGGCCGGGATCGACTTCAACTGGAAGGGCCGCCCGAAATGAAGAAGTCGATCGCCAAGGTCTCGGACCATGCCGTCATTCGCTACCTCGAAAAGGTGCGGGGCGTCGATATCGAGAGCATCCGTCGCGAGATCGGCTCGCGCGTCGACGCCGCACTGAACCGGGGCGATCCCGAGACGATCCTGCCCCCGGCGTGTGGCGTCATCCTTGAAGGCTACGAGTTCCGCATGGCTGACGGCGTTGTCGTGACCGTGGTCCGGCTCAAGACGGCCAAGGTCAAGATCGCTCGGATGAGGGAGGACGGCTGATGTCAGTCGTTACTGCGGAAGCGCATCCAATCGGTATGCCCGCGCTGGTCCGCCAAGCACATAAAGAAGCAGGCCCAATCCCTTCGCCTCGTCTGGCGCATTGGCGGGGAATGGAAGCATGAGGGGTGGCCCGAATTCTTCTTCCAGCTTGGCCGCGACGATGGCGTATGACCATCGGCGATATAATTCTTCGGCTGCTGTTGGCGGGATAGAGAACCGGCCGGTGAACCTGCCGCTTTCGGCAAGTTCCGCCAGCGATGCATCCAGTTCGTCAACGGACTCGGGCGTCCAAACCCGCTCGGCGCGGATTGCCTCGGCGCGGATCGGCCCCGCGCCTTCCCAGAAGATCGTCAACACGTCATTCCACGTCGCATACTCAATCGGGCCGTCCAGTGCGTCGGCACAGGTCTTGTTGAGGAATGCCCTCAACAGCAGCGTTCCAAAGTTATCCAAGCGAAATCCCCACCATTCGATTCGTTTGCTTGAGGGTAGCAACCGTCCGGTTGTGGAGTCCCATTTGACATTTCCGGCGAACCGCCCCATCGTGGCGTTGTTCGGCAAAGGCTTAGAAACCCTGACCCGAGCGCGACGACCGCAGGCGGTTACGCCCCGACATGGCGTCTCACCAGAGACGATCATCATCCGGGTGCCATGTGCGCATGTCCAAGGCGAAAGCCCAAAGGCGCATGGAGGCTGTCCTGCGGCAGTCGTTTCTACACCCGGAGCCGTTTCGGCTTTCGTAACCGCAGGAGCAGACAATGACACTTCCGACCATCGCGGGGGTCCAATCCCGCATCTTCACCCTGACGGGCCGTCCGCCGTTCATGATCGCGGACGATCTGGCGGCATTCTACGAGACCAATACCAAGAACCTGATGCGTCAGGTGCGCCGCAATCTGGGCCGTTTTCCCGAGGGCTTCATCTTCCAGCTGACCGAGGCGGAATATCAGGAGAAGTTGCGCCAAAATGGCGCAACTTCTCAGGGGAAACGCGCCGATCTGACGCACTACGGCTTCACCGAAAAGGGCGCGCTGCAACTGTCCTCGGTCCTGACGGGGCCGGTGGCGGATGCGGTGTCGGTCACGATCATCAACGCCTTCATCGCTCTGCGGGACGCGCGAGAGGAACGGTTCCTGAAAGCCTTTGCGCGGGACGAGGCCAGTTACATGCACCGGTCGAAGATCCGTATCGCGATCAAGATCGCGGCAGAGGCAGGCTGGACATTTGGCCAGCTATGGGAGGCCAACGAATGGTCTGCCCCGCGTTTGGGCCGCGAGATCGAAGGAATGCGATCACGCGGCTACATCCAGCGACAGGCCCTCTATGTTCCGCCCTATGTGTTCGCGCGGCGACGCGACGAGGCGGCATTGATGGATGCCCATGCCGAAGAGGCTGCGGCGCAGCCCGATCTGTTCGATCCCAAGAAGGTGCACTGAGCCATGATGGTCAGAGATATCAACATGGAAGAGCGCTCCGAGCTTGCGTTTCAGGTCCAGTCCCTGTTTGTTGGCAAGCCGCTGGGGGTGATGTATCATGTGCTGTTGGCGCTTCTTGCAGAAACCGTGGTCACGGTCTGCGAGACGACAGACGATCTCGAAGAGGATATCGAGGACGTGTCTGCGGTCTTGCGCGACCGGTTCAGCAAGCTGCAAAGCGGGGAATGGCCCTTGGCGGGTCAGTCCGTCCGGGCGAGGCACTGACATGTGCAACCGCTGTAACGACGATCCCCGAGACGCGGCCTTGCAGGCGGCGGCCGCATTCCGCGAACTGCAGGGGCTGCTTTGCGACCGGCATGGTGTCTATGAACTCGGCGAAGGGTTTGCCATCCTCGTCGGCATCCTCAACGACCGGCTCGAACCTGCGGTCGAGAAGCTGCAGAACTACCAGCCCCGCGACTGACGATCTGCGGCCCCTCGCAAGGGGGGCCGCATGACGGACGACGACGAGCGCAAGAAGCGGTTCCCGAAACCGCCCGCACATGTCGCCCCCTATGTCGATGTCCTGGGCGTCGATGGCGCAGTTGAGTTTCTGCTCGCCTTCGGCGGGGCGGAACTCTACCTCGCCACATCGCCCAAGGGACGTTCGCGCCTCGCGCAGCTCGTGGGCGTCGAGAAGGCGGCGGAACTGGCCCACGCCGCGGAACACCTGCCGCGTCGCGTTCCGACGGCAAAGCCATGGATTGCGCAGGTCTTCAAATCGAGAGGCTTGTCCGTGGCCGAGATTGCCCGCAGACTGCATGTCAGCGACGTGTCAGTCCGTGCCTGGCTGAAGAAGACCGAGAGCGTCCCCGTCGCCGATCCGCGCCAGATGCGGCTCTTCTGACAGCCACTGCCCCTGCCCCACCACAAGCCCTTGCGGGTGTTTTGACCGCCCCCGGCAGTCCACCTTGCCCCCAATGCGATCGCGCGCGCGTCCCGCGCCCGGCATGAGGGGACATCATGAGCCTGAGACTGATCCAGCAAGGCACGCGAGGCCTTGGCTATGACATCGGCCCTGCCGGTGCGGACGACAGGTGGGGACCGCGAACTGAAAGCGCGCTCCTTGAGGTCATCGCCAATGACGGCCGTCCCAAGCCGGTCGCCACTGCGCCCCGCCCCTCGATCACGCCCGGTCATCCGCGCATGTATCAGGGCTCTGCCCGCTATCTGATCGACGAGATCGTCACGCATTGCAGCGCGACCCGTCCCACATGGATGGCGAGCAACACCTTCCGGGACCGCGTCGCCGAAATCCGCAGCTGGCATGTCGACGACAATGGCTGGCGCGACGTCGGCTACCACTGGCTGATCGATCGCGACGGAAGCGTTCTTCCCGGCCGCGCCGAGACCGTCATCGGTGCCGGCGTCGAAGGCCATAACCGGGGCGTCATCCACATCTGTCTTCTTGGCGGTCACGGGTCGGCCAAGACGGACCGGTTCGATCGTCACTTCACACACGCACAGGATGCGGCGCTGCGTCGCCTGATCGCTGACATCTCGCTCCGCACCCCGATCACCCGCGTATCGGGCCACAACGAATGGGCCAACAAGGCCTGCCCGGGCTTCAACGTCCCCGCCTGGCTCAACGAGGCCGCTTGAGGAACTCAATGACCGACAGCCCTGACAACGAACCGATCCTGCGGTTCTTCGCCTTCGCCCACCTGCCTGACCATCTGCAGGAGGCGTCCCGGCCCTTCGCTGAGCTGGCGAAGACGATCTGCCTGACGCTCCCGCGCAACCCTGAACGCAGTGTCGCCCTGCGCAAGCTGCTCGAAGCCAAAGATGCCGCCGTCCGTGCGGCGCTTTCCTGACAAGAGGTCCACCGATGAACGACACCTTCCTGACGGCCCTCGAGCCGCGCATCACAGAGTTCTTGACGCTGTTCGTCTCTGCCGTCTTCACGCTGATCGGCTTCTACGCGACCCGCGCCATGGCGGCGGTGCGTGAGAAGTATGGCACCGAAGCCGAGCGCATCCTGCGCGAAGAACTGGCGAAGGCGATGCAGCGCGCCCTGTCGAAGGCTGCGACCGACGTCAACCCGGTGGCCGTGCCACAGGCGGCAGCGGACTATCTGATCGCGACCATGCCCGACACGGTCAAGCGTCTCGGGGCGTCGCGTGAAGGGCTGACGCGCCGGGCCGAGGCGGAACTGGCAACGCGGCCCAAGGTCAGCACACCCGACCTTCCCGTCCCCAACGCGGCGGTCGCGAAGTGACTGGCGCGGAACTCGATATCGGGCCGATGGTCGTCTGGGTCGCGGCCTTGGCGAGCCTTCTGTCGTTTGGCACGTCGATCTGGGCATTGCTGACCTCCGGCGCGCGCAAGAACGAGAACAAGCTCGCCGAACTGCAGGGCAAGGTCGACGAGGTGACCAAGGAACACAGTCACCGCGCCGACCAGCTCGAGCGGCGGATGGACCGTGCCGAGACCAATCTCGCGCAGATGCCCAACCTCGAGATGATGCACCGGCTCGAACTGAGCCTCACGCGGATGTCGGGCAATATCGACAAGCTCGACGAGAAGCTGAAGCCGGTCGCGGCGATCGCCGAGCGGATGCAGGAAGTGATGATCGAACAGTCGAGGCAGCGCTGACATGGACATGGACACCATCATCCGGCAACAGGCCCGCCTGATCATTCTCAAGGCGCTGGCCGGTCAGGTCGACGAGACGCTGAACAGCGATCTCTTGGTCCATGAGCTGCATCCCTTCGGCATCCGCAAGGACCGCGCCTGGGTGAATGGCGAACTGGCCTGGCTGAAGGACATGGGCGCTGTCTCCCTGCGGGATGTGGGCACCGTCCGGGTCGCCACGCTGACCGCCCTCGGGGCCCGTCACTTGGTGCGTGAAGTCGCCATCGAGGGCATCCAGCGCCCGTCACGCCCGGGGGAATGACATGAGCGCCGCGTCAAAGGTGCGGGGCCGGGGCCGTCTGTCCTCGATCGATCTGCTGCCGCCTGAAGCCGACGCCATCATCGCCTGGGCGGCACAGGAACTGGGCAACAACGACAGGACGCAGACCGACATCTACGGCGAGTTCGTCACCAGGTGTGACGAGCTCATGGCAGAGCACCGGGGTGAGATCGATTTCACGATCCCCTCCTTCTCCGCCTTCAACCGCTATTCGGTGCGTCTGGCCAAGCTGACCCGCCGCCTCGACCAGACCCGAACCATCGTGGCGAGCCTGGCCGAAAAGTTCGATGCCAAGGGCAGCGACGATCTGACCATCATGACGGCCGAGACGATCAAGAGCCTCGTCCTGCACCTGCTGGCCGAAGCCGATGACGGACTGGCGCCCAAGGACGCAATGCATCTGGCCAGTGCCTTCCGCCAGGCAGCGCAGGCGCAAAGCATCTCGACCGATCGCCGCCGCAAGGTCGAGGCGGATTTCGCGACGCGGGTGACGGATGCGGTCGAGACGGTCGCGCGGGTCAAGGGCCTGACGGTCGAGACGGCCGAGGCGATCAAGTCGCAGATCCTCGGGGTGCAGGCGTGAGTGTCCGGGCGATCTACTATCCCGAGCACCAGCGCGAAGCCTTCGAGCATTACCAGACCGCCGGGAGCTTCATGCTCGAGCTGCGCGATGTGCCGGGCCTCTTCGAGTTCATCTACTTCTGCCCCTGCGGTTGCGGCATCCGCGGGCGCCTACTGATCGGCGACGGGTTCAAGCCGGGCGGCGAACGGCCGAGCTGGCGCTGGAACGGTTCGCGAACCGATCCGGGCTTCGATCCGTCCGTGAACCACGTCGACCACTGGCACGGCTGGCTGCGCGGTGGCTATTGGGAGAGCTGCTGATGGCGAGTCCGGCAGAGGTGGCGAACGATATGGCGGCCCAGGCCCGCTATTGGGACCGCAGAGACCCATGGATCGAAGCCACATGCAGAAACGCGGCAAGCGTCATTCGGGCCTATCTGAGCGGAGAAAAGGTCGACGGTCGCACGCTCCGCGGCTGCCTTGATCGATTGTTTCGTATCGAGTCCACAGTTCGCCACCAGAGCAAACCTCACACCTACAACAGCCTCGTGCGGGCGCGCGAAACGATCATCAATCTCCGAAATGAGGCGACCAAATGACCGCGCCCATCAGCCGCGCCGAATGGGAACGCCAGCGCCGCGAGGCGACGGAGGCGATGCCGGCTGTCATCGAACAGGTCGGGCTGCCTAAGGTCCTGTTGCCCTATCAGGCCCAGACGGTTTCGCTTCTGGAAAGCACCGCAACCCGTGTCCTGGTCGTCGAGAAGAGCCGGCGGATCGGCCTCACCTGGGGGCTGGCCGCCTATGCGGTCCTGCGCGCCGGCCGCGAAAAGGCCGCCCGTGGAATGGACGTGATGTATATCTCCTACAGCCAGGAGATGACGCGCGAGTTCATCGACGCCTGCGGCATGTGGGCCCGCGCCTTCTCGACCGCGGCACTTGCGGCCGAGGAGTTCCTGTTTCCGGATGGCGATGTCGAGGGCGACCGGTCGATCAAGGCCTTCCGCATCGCCTTCGCTTCAGGCTTCGAAGTCATTGCGCTTTCGTCCGCGCCCAGGTCACTGCGCGGCAAGCAGGGCGTCGTCATCATCGACGAGGCAGCCTTCGTCGACAGCCTGGCCGAACTGCTGAAGGCAGCACTCGCCTTCCTGATGTGGGGCGGACAGGTCGTGGTCTGCTCGACCCACGACGGGGCCGAGAACGTCTTCAACCAGACCGTCCAGGACATCCTTGCCGAGCGGTCGCCCTTCGCCCACATGCGCATCGACTTCGACGAGGCGCTGATGGCGGGCCTCTACCAGCGCATCTGCCTCGTCACGAACACCGAATGGTCGCCGGAGGCCGAGGCGAAGTGGCGGCAGGACATCATCGACTTCTACGGTGACGGCGCCGACGAGGAACTCTTCTGCATCCCCTCCATGGGATCGGGCGCCTGGCTGACAGCGCCACTGATCGAGGCGCGCATGACGGCGACGGATGCGCCGGTACTCCGGCTCGAATTGCCCGGCGACTATCTGCACCGCGACCGCCTGACGCGGGCCAGCCTGCTGGCCCCGTTCATGGAGGAGCTCGATACCGCGCTGAAGGGTCTAGACATGACGCCCCAGTACGCGGCCGGATTCGACTTTGCCCGCGTGGCCGACCTTTCCGTCCTATCGTTATTGTCCATTGAACAGCAGTTGAAACGCCGCGAGGCGCTGTCGATCGAGATGCGGGGCGTGCCGGGCGACGAGCAGAAAGCGATAGTGGGCGACGTGCTGGGGGCGGTGCGCGAACGCCTGGTGGGCGCGGCATTCGATGCCACCGGCATGGGCTGGACCGTGGCCGAGGACATGGGCCGCAAGTTCGGGTTGCGCGAGGGGGAGGACAGCTCTGGCCTCGTCTGGGCAATCAAGTTCACCGAGGACTGGTACCGGCTGCATATGCCGCCCCTCAAGACCGCCTTCGAGGATGACATGATCGCGATCGCGCCCGATGCCGATCACCTGGCGGACCTGCGCGTGGTCAAGCTCGTGCGGGGCACGCCGCGCGTGCCCGCGACCCGCGAAGGCGAGAAGGGGCGCAAGCGGCACGGCGACTATGCCATTGCGCTGGCGCTGGCGCATTTCGCGAGCCGGATGCGCTGGGTCGAATACGGCTACCGCGCCGCCGGCCGCCCCTATGGCGAGGAAGCAGGCCGCCTGCTGAGCGAGCCGGATGACGACCGGGTTGGCCGCGGCGACTGGTGGCGCTCGCCCTTGGGCGCTGGTCTGAGGGGGCGCGTGTGATGCCGCACAAGAAGAACCGCCGGAAGGCGATCCAGCAGCATCGTCGCAAGGGGGACCGTGAAGTCGAACTCACGCGGAATCGCCGCGCGCCAAGGATCGTGCCGCGCGCAACGCCCGACTTCCCGCCCGACGTCTTGATCGCCTCCCTCTTCGCCGCATTGATCGGAAGGAAACCCTGATGGGCCGACTGCCCCAACTTCTCGACCGCTTCGGCAAGCCGGTGCAGCGGTCCTTGCTCAAGGCGGAGGTCGCGGCCCCCACTATCGGCGGCGTGCGCTCGCCGATCGCCGGCTACCCGGCGGACGGGCTGAACCCCTTGCGCCTCGCCTCGATCCTGCGCGAGGCCGACCAGGGCGATCCGATCCGCTATCTTGAACTGGCCGAGACGATCGAGGAGCGCGATCCGCATTACCTGGGCGTGCTCGGCACCCGCAAACGGTCGGTCAGCCAGATCGAGATCACGGTCGAGGCTGCGAGCGACGATCAGGCCGATGTCGAGAAGGCCGACCGCGTGCGCAGCTGGCTGGACCGGGGCGAGTTGACCGAGGAGCTGTTCGACATCCTCGACGCGATCGGCAAGGGCTACAGCTTCACCGAAATCCTCTGGGACACCTCGACGGGCCAGTGGCAACCGGACCGGCTCGAATACCGCAACCCCGCCTGGTTCCGTTTCGATCGGCGCGATCTCTCCACGCCCCTGATGCTGGATGAGCATGGGACCGAGGTCCCACTGCCGCCCTTGAAGTTCATCTCCTGCCAGATGAAGGCGAAGTCGGGGCTGGCCCTGCGGTCGGGCCTCGCACGGGTCGCGGCCTGGGGCTGGATGTTCAAGGCCTATACCCAGCGCGACTGGGCGATCTTCACCCAGACCTACGGCCAGCCATTGCGCCTGGGCAAGTATGGCGCCGCCGCCTCCGAAAAGGACCGCGAGACGCTGTTCCGCGCCGTCTCCAACATTGCGGGCGATTGCGCGGCGATCATCCCCGACAGCATGATGATCGATTTTGTGGAGACCTCCAACGTCGGGGCCTCCTCCGATCTCTATCTCGAGCGCGCGGACTGGCTCGACCAGCAGATTTCAAAAGCGGTGCTCGGACAGACCTCGACCACGGACGCAGTGGTGGGCGGGCTGGGATCGGGCAAGGAACACCGCGAGGTCCAGAAGGATATCGAGACGGCCGATGCGAGGGCGCTGGCCACAATCCTGAACCGCGATCTGATCCGGCCGTGGATGGATCTCGAATACGGCGCGGGCGGGCCGTATCCCCGGCTCAAGATCGAACGGCCGGAGGCGGAGGACCTGAAGGCCGCGGCCGAGGCGCTCGGCGTCCTCGTGCCGCTCGGCATGCGCGTCAGCATGAGCGAAGTGCGCGACAAATTCGGGTGGTCGGAACCCGCGCCTGAGGATGAAATCCTCTCCGCACCAGCTCCGGCTGCACCTGCAACGGACCCTGCGGGGCCAATCCCGCCCATTAAACGGTTTTCCGGCGTTTTTAAACGGGGTGAGGCCCTTCAGCGCCCGTCCGCCGCTCTGCAGGTGGCAGGCCCACAGGCGGGCATTTCTGAGGGGGTTTCCCCGGTCGACCTTCTGACGGATCGGATGGCGGAAGACGCGGCCCCTGCGATGGAGGCAATGCTTGATCAGATCGAGGTGATGATCGAGGCGGCGGGGTCGCTCGAGGAGCTTGCCGAAATGCTACGGGCAGGCTTTCCGGCACTCGATGCCTCCATGCTCGCAGCGGTCCTCGCCAACGCAATGATCGCGGGTCATGCGGGCGGGCGGGCCATGGTCGAGGAGGAAGGCAGTGAATGAATTGTTGACAACGTTTCGCCAACCGTTCCGCGAACAGATCGCTGCCTTCATTCTCAGGCTGGGAAACCTTGTCCCAACATCGCGATGGGACCAAGTTGTCCGAGAACAGAATGATCGGGCATGGTTCGTTGCCGGGGCCACGAAGGCCGAACTGCTCTCAGACCTTTCTGCGGCAACCCTCCGGATTCAGACAGAAGGCATCTCCCTTCAGGAGTTCGCCAAAGATTTTCGGGCTATCGTTGAGAAGCAAGGTTGGCATGGCTGGACTGGCGAAGGCACGAAGAAAGGAGAGGCTTGGCGTATTCGCGTAATTTACAAGACCAATTTGAGGGTCAGCTATATGGCGGGGCGTCTGGCCCAATTACGCGACGGCGGCTTTCCTTATTGGGTCTACTTTCATGGCGGGTCCGTCGAACCGCGCTTGCAGCATCTGGGCTGGAACGGCCTTGTCCTGCCCGCCGATCATCCGTTCTGGGCCACGCATTCCCCGCCCAATGGCTGGGGCTGCAGTTGCCGGGTATCAGGCGCAATGTCACTCGCGATGGCTCGACGAATGGGCGGTGACCCAGACAAAGCCTTGCCAGCCGATTGGGATAGCATTGATCCTCGGACGGGTGCGCCACCGGGTATTGGCAAGGGCTGGGATTATGCACCTGGGGCAAGCATCAGTGAACTGATCTCCGCAACAGCCGCCAAGGCAGCCAAATGGCCGGACGACATCACGCGAAGTTTCATGAGGGATCAGCCAACAGCGTTGCGCGATTCTTTTGCCAAAAGTTACCGATCACTTCCATCCGTCGCCGACGAGGTCCGTCGATTTGGCGAGCGCGCACTTGGAGAACGGGGCGGCGCGCCCATCACGGCAAGGGGCAATCCCGAACCTGTCCGCACGCTGGGTTTGGTGACGACTGATCAGCAGCGGCGCTTTGCCGAAATCGGCATCGACCTTGATCAGCGGTCCATTTGGGACTTTGTCCTCGAGCGGATCCTGATGGAGGGCATCTTGCGCGTGATCGAGCCCGACGAGCTGGCCCTGGTGGCGCGGCTCATCGACGAGGCGGACAGCGTCGAAGAAGGGCCGGATGGCACGATCATCATGCGCGGCACGGTCGAAGGCCGGGCGCTGACCGCCACCTTCCGTCCCGATCCCCGGCGGGGCAGCCTTGTCCTGATCTCGCTCATGCGCGGAATCGTCTGATGATCCGGGTCGGCATCACCCGCGATGAAGTCACGCCCATGCTCGACCGCCTCTCGGAGGCGATGATCGACATGACGCCGGTGATGGCCGCCATCGGGTCGATGTTATCGGAGTCCACAATGAAGCGATTTCAGGAGGGCAATGATCCCGACGGAAACCCATGGGCGCCAAAGACGGCCGCGACGCTGGCAGCCTATGAAAAGCGAAAACAGACGATAGACTTGCGCCCGCTGTTCGGACCATCAAATTCGTTGAATTCAACAATCAGCTTTTCCGTTGGGGCCGATGGCGCGAGCGTCGAGATCGGGTCGAACCTGATCTACTCGGCCGTCATGCAAGGTGGAGCCGCACAGGGCGCCTTCGGGCGCACCGTGCGCGGCGGGCCGATCCCCTGGGGCAATATCCCGGCGCGCCCCTTCCTCGGGATTTCCGAGCAGGACGAGGCCGATCTGATCTCACTGGCCGAGGAATGGCTGGGCCGGGTCGCCCAAGGAAGCGATTGACCGGCGACCGATCCGCGTGCAGCCTGACCTGACCATGGCCCGCTGACCACCCCGCAAGCCGTTGCGGATGTATCGGGCGGCCCGGTGGCGCGATTGTCGCCCCATGAGCCAGTCCGCCAATCTTGCCAGCCTTGGGGCCATCGCGCTGCCCGCACCGCCCGCCGGGCGGGACGTGCCCGAATGGATCCAGCTGATGCCCGCCGGGCAGTTCCGCGCCATCGACGGTCGCGGCCCCTGGCGGCTGGAGAATGCTGAAGGCGTGATCGCAGCGAGCTTTGCGGCGGCCGCCCGTATCCATGTCGACGAAAATCACAGCACCATCACGGCGGCCAAGATGGGCCTCTCGGCACCCGCGCGCGGCTACATCGTCGAGATGGAGGCCCGGGCCGATGGCATCTGGGCCCGCGTCGATTGGACCGAGGCCGGGGCACGCATGCTGCGTGACCGCGAATACTGGGGCATCTCGCCCACCTTTTCCTACGACACGTCTGGCCGGGTGCTGCGCATCAAGAACGCAGCCCTGACCAACGACCCCGCCTTGCGCGAGCTGGTCGCGCTCAATTCCGCACAGAACGAGGAGACGGGTATGGAACCCCTTCAAGAGATCGCAGGCCTCGTGGGCCTGGCCGCCGATGCATCGCTCGACGATGTGCGCGCGGCAATCACCGCCCTGCAGACCGCCGTGCCGCAAGGCGAAGCGGCCTTGTCCGCCTTGGGACAGGTGACGGGTGCGCTGGGCCTGTCCGAGGGTGCCGGTGCGACGGAACTCGTGGCCGCGGCCGCTGCCCTCAGGGCCGGTGCGGGCGAGACGGGCGAACAGCTGGCCGCACTCCAAGCCGAGGTGCGGTCGCTTCGCGAGGGCGAGCAACGCCGCGCGGCCGAGGCCTTCGTGGCCACCGCGATCGCCGACAAGCGTGCAGGCGTCAGCGCGGCGCGCGAACACTATGTGGCGCTTCACATGGAAAACCCCACGCGGGCGGCGGCCCTGGTCGCCGTGTTGCCCAAGCTCGGCGAGACCGGCCTGAAGAACGACCCGCCGAAATTGGGCGAGCGCCAGGCGTCGCTCAGCGTCGAAGAAAAGCAGGTGGCCGATGCGCTCGGCCTCAACCCCGAAACCTATCTGGCGCAGCTGCAGGCTGACGCCAAAGCCAAGGAGGCCCGCTGATGGCTGCGCTGACCGAAGGACGGCTGACCCCCCGCCGTGAGGGGGATTACATCGAGGCGGGCGTCGCCGCATCGACCCGGATCTTTCCGGGGGCGCTGGTGATGCGCAATGCCGCGGGCTTCCTGCTCCGGGGCGCGACCGCCACCGGGTCGGTCGGCGTGGGTGTCGCGGACCGCGAGGCGAACAACACCGCCGGATCTGCAGGTGACATCACCGCCCGCGTCCAGATCGGCACCTTCCTCATGGGCAACAGCGCCGCGGGTGATGCCATCGCCATCGCGGACATCGGCAACGTCTGCTTCATCGTCGATGACCAGACCGTCGCCAAGACGGACGGCACCGGCACGCGTTCGCCCGCCGGGATCGTCGCCGACGTCACCTCACTCGGCGTCTGGGTCCGTTTCGACGAAGCCCTCACCGCCGCTGCCGCCGCCTGACAGGAGAGACGACCATGATCATCAACAGCTCTGCGCTGACCGCCCTCCGGGTCGGGTTCCACACGGAATTCCAGCGTGCGATGGGGCTTGCCCCCAGCTTCCGCGAGCGTGTCGCCACCACGGTGCGCTCATCCACCGGCGAAAGCACCTATGGCTGGCTGAAGCAGATGTCGGGCATGCGCGAATGGCTGGGCCCGCGCCAGCTCGATGGCATCGCCGAGGCCAGCTACACGATCCGCAACCGCCATTTCGAAAAGACGGTCGAGGTCAGCAAAAACGACATCGAGGACGACAACCTCGGCCAGTATGCGATGATGTTCGCGGAACTGGGCGATGCGGCCGGGTCCTTCCCCGAAACGCTGGTCTGGAACCTGCTCAAGGCCGGGTTCGACACTCTTTGCTGGGACGGGCAGTCCTTCTTCGACACCGACCACCCGATCACCGATGCGAATGGTGCCACCACGGTCTATTCGAACACCGGCGGCGGGTCGGGCACGCCCTGGTTCCTGCTCTGCACCAACAAGGCGGTCAAGCCGATCATCTTGCAGGAGCGCAAGCCGATCACCTTCACCTACAAGGACCGCGAAGACGACGACAACGTGTTCTTCAACAACACGTTCGTCTATGGGGCGGACTGGCGCGGCAATGTCGGCTACGGCGTGCCGCAGATGGCCTACGGGTCGAAGCAGACGCTTGATGCCGCCGCCTATGCGACCGGGCGCACCGCCATCATGAACATGAAGGGCGACGGTGGCCGGCCGCTGGGCCTGATGCCCAACCTTCTTGTCGTGCCACCCGCCCTCGAGAGTGCAGGTCGCAAGATCCTGAACTCCGAATATGCCGCGGGCGGCGAGACCAACGAATGGAAAGGCACGGCCGAGCTGCTCGTCGTGCCGTGGCTGGCATAAGGGGGCGATCCACATGGCACGCACCCGCAAGAAGCCCGAGAGCCCCGATGAGGGCCAGACCGGGGTGCCCCCGGAAGACGCGGGGGTCACGGCCCCCGCCCTCGCTGCTGCCCCCGAACAGGCAGTGACCGAAAACGTCCCCGCGCCGGAGGGCAATGCACCGGTGCCTCATGCCGATGCACCCGAAGAGACGGCGGCGAAAGACGCACCGGAGCCAGAGGCGGATGCGCCGGCACCGATCGACCCGCCGCCTTCCATCGACGGGGATGACACCGATCCCTTCGATAAATTGCCGCCGACCGGCGTCATGGTGGAGGTCAAGGGCCCCGCCGCCGGCCGCTGGCGGATCGGGCGAAAGTTTGGCCCCGAGCCGACCGTCATCCCGCTCGATGAACTGAGCGAGGCGCAGATGCAGGCGCTGGCCGCCGATCCCCTCCTGTCCATCAGCGCCTTCGAAGAGGACTGACGGGGGACAGACCCCGGAGTCCAACCGGGGCAAAAAGCGGCCCGGCGGCGTCCCCATCCCGCCGCCGGGCCGCCGATTTCAAGGGCCCTTGAAAGCCCCGTTCAACCAGGAACCCGGTCATGACCTATGCCACGCTCCAGCAGCTGACCGATCGCTACGGCGAACGGATGCTGATCGGGCTGACCGACCGGGTCGAGGAACCGACGGGCGCGGTCGTGACAGCCGTGATCGACCGGGCACTGGCCGATACCGATGCGCTGATCGACGGCTATCTGCAGGCCCGCTACATCCTGCCGATGGTGGCGACACCGCCGCTCCTGGCCGATCTCGCCCAGGCGATCGCGATCTACAAGCTCCACACCTTCGCCCCTGATCCCAAGATCGAGACCGATTACAAGGACGCGCTCCGATCGCTCCAGCAGATCGCGAACGGCATGATCCGTCTGCCGGTCGCAGGCGTCGAACCCGAAGCCCAGGGCGGATCGGGCGCGCGGCTGACGGACCGCGAACGGCCCATGACGGCCGAGAACCTCAAGGGGTTCATCTGATGCCAGAGAGCCTGATCACCTCCTTGATCACCCGCCTCAAGGCCGAGGTGTCCGATCTCCGCACCGTCGAAGGTGCAGCCTCGCTGTCGGTCCTGGTCAAGAACGGCTCGTTGCCCCAGCAGACGCCCGCAGCCTGGGTGATCCCCGTCGGCATGATCGGCGGCCAGGGCCAGTCGGCCGCCGGCCTCTACACCCAGATGATGACCGAGGTTCTGGGCGTGATCGTGGCCTTCAACACCCACAGCGCCACGGCCGCAGGCAAGATGGGCGCGCTTGATGCGCTGATCCGCGCCGTGATCGACGCGGTGGCGGGCTGGGGCCCCGACGAGGCCGTGGGCGTCTTCGAGATGCGCCGCGGGAACCTCCTGTCGATGAACGCCGGGGCCGTGATCTACCAGATCGATTTCGCCATCAACGACCAGCTGAGGATCGCCCGATGAAGAACGCACCCCTGCCCGCTGAAGGTGGGTCGTGGATCCGCAAGCCCGACGGCTCGCTCGTCCCCGAGACCACCCCGGACCCCGCGCCAGATGTCGCACCGGATGCCGCGCCGGCAACGCCCAAGCCCGCCAAGCCCAAAACCCCCAAGGCCGAGAAGGAGACCTGATCCATGGCCATCAAGTGGAAATCCAAGATCCTGCTCGCCAAGATCGAAAGCGCCTATGGCACGGACCCGACGCCCACCGGGGCCGCCGATGCCATCCTCGCGACCGAGGTCGTCTGGACCCCGATGGAAGGCTCCGACGTCAGCCGCGACCTCGAGCTGCCCTATATGGCGGGACAGGCCACGATCCCGACCGAGCTCCATGCGAAACTCGCCTTCAAGGTCGAGCTTGCCCCGTCCGGCACCGCAGGCACCGCGCCTGCCTGGGGCGTTCTCATGCGCGGCTGTGCTGTCGCCCAGACGATCAGCGCGGGCGTCTCAGTGACCTACAACCCGGTCTCGGATGCGCATGAAAGCCTGACCTTCTGGTTCTGGATCGGGGGCACCCGCTATGTCATGCGCGGGGCGCGCGGGAACATGCGCCTCGAGGTCAATGCCCAGGGCATCGTCTATCTCGTCTTCGAGTTCACCGGGCTCTACTCCACCCCCAGCGAACAGACGCGGCCCACCCCCACGCTCACGGCCTTCCAGAAGCCGCAGCTGGCCTCGAACGCCAACACGCCCACCTTCCAGATCGACGGCGACGACTTCATCCTGCGCAGCATGGTCCTGAACCTCGGCAACCAAGTGGAACCGCGCTTCCTGATCAACTCGGAAGGCGTGCTGATCACGGACAAGGCGGACATGGTCGAGATGACGATCGAATCCGTGGCGCTGACCGTCTTCGATCCCTTCACGCTGGCCGCCGCCCAGACGACGGTCGAGGTCGACCTCGTGCACGGCGTGGGCGCTGGCAAGATCGCCAGCCTCAACATCCCCGCCATGCAGCTGCAGCGCCCACAGGGCCTGACGAATGCGCAAGGCATCCTCGAATGGCCCCTGCGCGGCGTGCCGCTCGCGACCGCTGGCAACGACCAGTGGACGCTCACCCTGACCTGAGGAGACACGCGATGTTCAAGATCAACGCCCGCCCCACCTTCACGATCGAGGTGCCCATTGCGCTCGAGGGTGCGACCGACACCCAGACGCTCAAGGCGACCTTTCGGGCAATCCCCGATGAGGAGGCCACGGCCCATGACTTCAATTCCGCAGAGGGCTTCAAGACCTTCCTGCGCGACGTGATCGTGGAACTGCACGACCTGGTCGACCTCGAGGACAAGCCGCTCGCCTATTCCGTGGCGGTGCGCGACGAGCTTCTGGGCTGGCAGCATATCCGCATGGCGCTCTACCGCGCCTATTGGGCCGCACTCAGCAAGGGCCGCTCGGGAAACTGAGATGGGTCGGTCGCGCCTGGGCGGAGGGCAGGCTAGGCGCGGCGGGGCGGCCCGATGACGAAGCGCTCTCCGATGCCGCGCGCTTCGGGATCGACCTGTCGGAGGCAGACCTGCGCGAGGCCAACCGCGATGAAGACGGGGTCTGGGCCGAGAATGCGGATGCGGCCCTGGCCTTTCTGGCGATCGCCACCCAGTGGCGCGCGGCGATGGGCGACATGGGGCTGATCCGCACGGGGCTCGACTACGCCGGCGCGCGGGCCGGACTCGAGATGGCCGGCGTGATGGTGACGCCCGACCTCTGGGGGCGGGTGCAGGCGATCGAGGCGGGCGCGCTGGCCGCCATGGCAGAGGCAAGGACAAGGACATGAGCTATCGCGTCAGCATGGTCTTCTCGGCCGACGGCAAGGCCGCGAAGGCGGAGATCGACGGCCTGGCCGCCGCCCAGGTCAAGGCGGGCGCATCTGCCGAGACACTGGGCCGCAAGGGCGCGACGGCCGCGGCAGGCACGCGTGGGCTTGGCTCGGCCGCAGCTCAGGCGGAAGCACAAGTGGAAGCACTGGCGGCCGCTCAGGTGCGCGCGGCGGCTTCGGCGGATGCCGTCGCCCAGAACAACCGTGTCGCTGCCGGATCGGTGGGCAACCTCTTTGCCCAGTTCAACGACATCGGCGTAATGATGGCGGCGGGCCAGAACCCGCTGCAGCTGGCCATCCAGCAGGGCGCCCAGATCAACCAGGTGATCGGGCCGATGGGGGCGGCCGGCGCTGTAAGGGCGCTGGGCGGTGCCTTCATGCAGATGTTGTCACCGATCAACTTAATCACCTTTGCGACGATTGCAGCCGGTGCCGCCATGTTCCAGTGGCTCACATCCAGCCACGGGGACGCGGTCGAACTGACCGATCTGATCGATCAAAGCACGGATGCCATCGAAGCGTTCGGTGACGCGTCCGACCGGGCCCGACTGTCGACCGCGCAAATGGTGGACGAGTTCGGAACTGCCAGCCCGGCATTGCGGGCTGTTCTCGAAGACCTCGCCCAGATCGGCCGGCTGGAAGCTTTCGAGGGCATCGACGCTGTGACCGAGTCGCTGCGGGACATGGTCTTCGACATGAACGGTGGGGCGACCCGCTTCTTCAACCTTGGCAGCATCGGCTCCAGTGCGCGCGATATGCGGGTCGAGCTGTCGCGAAACATCGCATTGATGGACGAGGCGGTAGATCCCGCAGTCCGCCTTCAGGCCGCCATGGACCTGCGCGAATTCCTGCAAGCCAATTCCGGCGGGATCGCGAACATGACATCGCGGCAGCGCGAATTCAGCGAAGGCCTGGCGGCGGTCATCCGCGACATGACCATTCTGGGCGTGAAGATCGACGAGGCTGCTGAGGTCACACCCGACTGGGCGAACCTGGCTGATATTGGGGCAAATGCTCAGCGTGTCGCCTTGATGCGCGACGTGGCCACTGCCGAGGCGCAGGCAGCCGAACAGGCCGCACGTCGGCAGGTCAGCGACGAAGCCGCTGGCCGCGCGATGCTGCAAAGCATGTCCGAACAAGCGACGCTGGCCACACTCATTGCGCGTTACGGCGAAGACAGCAGGCAAGTCACGGAGGAACGGGCTGCGCAGGAGCGCCGCGCATTCGACGCGATGCTGAATACATCGACGGCGTCCGCAGCGCTGAAGGATGAACTGAGGCTGTCCTTCGACATAATGCAGATGATGGCGGGTGCACCGATCGCAGCCCCGATATCTGCGGCTGCGTCTGAAGCCGCCCGCATGGCAGCGAACCTTGAGGCAGCGGCAGCGGCTATTGCCGGCATCCGGTCGGCCGTCCCGAGTGCCACTGTCACGAATGTGGGCAACAGGGCACGACTCGAAGCGCTGGCTGCAGGCGAGAGCGTCGCAACTGCCGCAGCCGAGGCCCGGCTTTCCGAGGAGCGGTACCGCAACCGGGATGCCTTCGGTTCCGGTGACGCAATCGTCCGAGCGGCCGCCCAGCAGGAATTCGCGGCCCTTGAAGCCGAACTACGTGCCGGCGCATCACTCCAGGAACAGATCGACGCCCAGATGGAGAGCCGCAGGCCTGCTGCAGGGGGCGCCCGCGGCGGTGGCGGCGCGGAAAGCGACCTGCAAAAGCAGCGTGACGCGGTCGACGACTTGATCGCGAGCCTCGAAGACGAACTGGCGATCCTGCGCGAGACCGATCCGGTCCAGCAAGAGATGCTGCGCCACCGCGAGGCTCTGTCGGCCGCCACCAGCGCCGAGCGGGCGGAGGTCGAGGCCCTGATCACCGCGCGCGAGGCCGAAACCCGCGCGGCCGAGGCCCAGGCCGAAACCTGGGATTTCGTGCGGCAAAGCTCCTTCGACATCATCGACGAGATGACCCGCAAAGGCGCCACGCTCAGCGATGTGATGGGCGGCGTGGCCGACATGATCCGCGAGGCGGTGCTGCAGGCGGCCCTTCTGGGCGAGGGGCCGCTCGCGGGCCTGTTCGGCACGGCGGGCAGCGGGATCCTCGACACGCTCCTGCGCGGCGTTTTCCCGAGCCTTGCCCCCACGCCCGTGCCGATCCCCGGGGCAGCCACGGGGGCCTATATCCACGGCCGGGGCGACGGGACCTCTGACGATGTGCTGATGTTCGGCTCCTCGGGTGAAATGATCATGAACGCCCGCGCGACCCGCCAGCACCGCCACCTCCTCGAGGCGATGAACGGCGGGGGCGCGATCCCGGGCTATGCGACCGGCGGGATGATCGGCGGCGGGCGGGCCAGCTCCGCCTATGACGGCCCGCTCGTGGTGATCGAAGACCGGACATCGGGCAAGGTCTCCTTCGAGCAGCGTGACGAGGTCGATGCCAGTGGCCGCCGTCGCTCGCGGCTCATCATGGCCGATGCCGTGGGCGAAGCGCTGACCACCAAGGGCGGCGGCGCCAACAGAACGCTGCGCAACAGCTTTGGCGTGAAACCCAGGGGGACGCTGCGATGACCCTGCCCGTCTGGCCCTCCGAGCTCCCGAAACCCATGCGCCAGGGGTTTCAGGGGCAATGGGACGATCCGCGCCTGCGCAAGAATGCCGCCAACGGCCCGCCCGGGTATCGTCGCCGCTATTCCGCCGTCGCCCGCCAGGTGGCCCTCACGATCGACGTGCCACGCCTCGGCAAGGGCGTCTTCGACCAGTTCTTCGAAGAGACCACCGCCATGGGTAGCTTGCCCTTCAATATGCCCGATCCCACGACCGACGGCTGGCCGCTCCTTACATCGGGTGGCGTACCCGTTCTGACCGGAGGCGGGCTGCCGATCCTTCTCGCGCGCCAGTGGGTCTGCCTCTTCGGGGCCGAGCCGCCCGTCGAGACCATCCAGGGCGTGCGGTTCCGCATCGCATTCTCCGTCTCGGTGATGCCATGAGGCGCGTCTCCCTAAACGCCCGCGCGGCCTTCGATGCGCCCACGACGGCCGAGGTCGAGATCGCGCTCTTCATGATCGAGCATCCCTCGCTCGATGCCCGCATCCGCCTGTCCACCGATCCGACCTTCCGGCTCTCGACCGAGCCCCTGCGCTACGGCACCCTCTCCACATGGATGGAGTCGAACCCGCTGACCGAGCCCTTTCTCTTCGTACTGGCCTCGGCCGATCTGCCGAGCGACCTCGAAGACACGCCGGCGGCGGCCGTCATCGTGCTGGAAAACGTCGACAGCCGGCTGGCGGGCGTGCTGCGGAGTTTCACGGACAGGCCGGTGGTGCACATGGCCGTGGTGCTGGCCTCCTCGCCCGACCTTGTCGAGGTCGAATACCGCGACCTGCGCATCATCGGGGCGGAAGGGAATGCCGGCGAAATATCCCTCCAGATCAGCCGCGCGCCGATCGAGGACGAGACGGTGCCGATGGACCGCTTCACCAAGGACAGGTTTCCGGGGCTCTTCCGATGAACTGGGCCAGCCGCTATGTGGGCATCCCCTTCCTCGATCGCGGGCGGACGCGGGCCGGCTGCGATTGCTGGGGTCTCGCGCGGCTGATCTATTCGGACGAGCTGTCGATCGAGCTGCCCAGCTACGCCGAAGCCTATGCCAGTGCGGGCGAGACGGCCGAGCTGGCCGCGTTGATCGATGTGGAGCGCCGCGGCCCCTGGACGCCGGTCGACCAGATCGCGGCCTTCGACCTCCTCCTGTTCCGCCGGGGTGCCCATCAGTCCCACATCGGCATCGCCATCGGTGCGCGCGCCTTCATCCACATGCAGAGCGGCGATCATGCAAAGGTCGAACCGATGACACGGCCACGCTTTGCCGGACGGTTCGTCGGTGCGTTTCGCCATGTTTGCAGGCCCGTTGAAGCCCCGTTGAAGGCCGTCCCATGAGCCCGATGATCCCCGTCCTGTCAGCCCCGCTCCTTGATCCTTCCCATGGCCGGATCGACTTCGAAGTGGCACCTGGCACCACGCTCGCAAACATCGTGGCCCAGGCGATGCCCGGCCGCGGGCCGGGGTGTCACGATCATCTGCGCGTCATGCTGGTGTCCGATCACGGGGCCGTGCCGGTGGCATCCCACCTGTGGGCCCGAGTCCGTCCGCGCCCGGGCGTGCGGGTCGTGATCCGGGCGGTGCCGGGTGGGGATGATCTGCGCAGCGTCCTGCTGGCCGTCGTCTCGGTCGCGGCCCTGGCGCTGGCCCCTGCGGTGGCGGGCCTGATCGGCGTGACAGGCTCCTTCGGTGTGGCGCTCGTCTCGGCCGGGCTGACCGTGGTCGGCAGTTTCCTCGTCAATGCCCTCGTGCCCGCCCAGGTCCCGCCCTCGACCGATCGGCGCAACACCTTCTCCATCACCGGCTGGCGCAACGAGATCCGGCCCGGCGCGCCGGTGCCCTTTGCACTTGGCCGCCACCGCTATTCCCCGCCCTTCGCCGCCACCTCCTACACCGAGGTCCTGGGCGACATCCAATATGTCCGCGCGCTCTTCTGCTTCGGCTATGGCCCGGTGGACCTCACCGACCTGCGCCTGGGCGAAACCGCGATCACCTCCTATGACGAGGTCGAGATCGAGATCCGCGAAGGCCGCCCGGGTGATGCGCCTTTGACGCTCTATCCCCGCCAGGTGCTCGAGGAGAGCACCGGCGTGGAACTGATCCGCCCCTTGCCGCGCGATGACGCGGGCGAAATCATCGCGGGCCCCTCGATCGCCACGCCCGTCCTGCGGTTCACCGCCTCCGACACCAAGACGATCTCGGTACTCATCGGCTTTCCTGCGGGCCTCTTCCGTGTCGATGATGATGGGGAGGTGCGCAATCAAACCGTTTCGCTCCGCATCCGCCAGCGGCTGAACGGCAGTGGTGACTGGACGACTGTCACCACCCTCGCCATCACCGCCGCCAAACGCGAGAGCTTCCTGCGCCAGCACAGCTGGGATCCGCCCTCGCGCGGACGCTGGCAGATCGAGGTGATGCGGATGACGGATGACAGCGCCGACACCACGATCTCGGACCGCGCCGTGCTCTCGGCCGTGCAATCCATCCGGCCCGAATATCCCGTCAATATCGGCAAGCCGATGGCGCTGGTGGCGCTGCGCATCAAGGCGACCTACCAGCTGAACGGGTCGCTCGACAATTTCAATGGGCTGGTGCGGCACTACGGGCTGATCTGGAACGGCAGCGCCTGGGTCGAAGGGCTGAGCCGGAACCCGGCCACCGCCTTTCTCAGCGCGCTGCGCGGCCCGGCCAACCCGTATCCAGTCAGCGATTCAGAGATCGACTGGGACCTCATCCGGGACTGGTTCCAGTTCTGCGCCACGAAGGGTCTCAAATACGACCGCGTCCATGACGAGCCCGAGAGCTTGGCCGAAATGCAGGCCGCGATCTGCGCGGCCGGCCGCGCGACCTTCCGCCATGATGGCCTGAAATGGGGCGTGGTCATCGACCGCCCGCAGGAAATGGTCATCGACCACATCAACCCGCGCAACAGCGCGGAGTTCACCTGGGCGCGGCAGTATTTCGAGCCGCCCCATGCCATTCGCGTCACCTTCGCCGACGAGACCGCCCAGTATGAACAGGCCGAACGCATTGTGCCCTGGCCGGGCCACACGGGGCCGATCACCCTGACCGAGACCCTCGCGCTGCCCGGCAAGACCGACCCCGATGAAATCTGGCGCGAGACGCGCCGCCGCATGTACGAGCTGATCCACCGCTCCGACATCTTCACCGCCGTCCAGGATGGCGCATCCCGCGTGGCCACGCGCGGCGACCTGGTCATGCTCAACACCGACGTCCTGGCACGGTCGCAGGTGACGGCCAGGGTGACGGCAGTCGTGGGCAACCTGGTGGAGATCGACGAAGAGATCACCATGACGGAGGCCGTGACCCACGGGATCCGCTTCCGCACATATCCTGACCCTGACGACGTGATCGGCGCTTCGGTGGTGCGCAATGTCCCGTATCGAACGGGCAGCTCGAACCTTTTGCGGCTTTCGGGCACCGGCGCGCTGCCGGCGGTCGGGGCGCTTGTGCATTTCGGGCAGCTGGCGACCGAGAGCTTCGCGGTCCGGGTCAAGGGGATCGAGGCGGGCGAGAACTTCGCCTCGCGCCTGACCATGGTGGCGGCCGCCACGATCATCGACGATCTGACCGATGCCGAAGTGCCCCCTGCCTGGGACGGTCGTGTTGGCGACGAGGTGACGCCCGCCGCGGTCACGCCACCAGCGCCGCGCTTCGTCTCGGTCGAAAGCGGCGAGGCGGGCACTGGCAGTTCCAACGGGCTTGCCGTGCTTCTCTTGCCCGGCACGTCATCGGCTGCGATCCTGGCGAACTACGAGATCGATCACCGCCTCGTGGGTGCCGGAACCTGGACCACGATCACCGTGCCGGTGGCCGAAGGCGGCGCTGCCATCCCCGGCTATACCAGCGGCAATACCGTGAACCTGCGGGCGCGCAGCATCGCAACCGATGGCACACCCGGCACCTATACGCCTACCCTGACAGTCACGATCGGCCAGACCGAGCCCGCACTGCCCGCGGCGCTCGACAGCAACGGGATCGAGGTCACCGGCGGGCTTGGCAATGCCGAGGTCCGCGTGGCGCTTTCGGCCGACCGGGTGACGAAGCGCATTCAGCTCTACCGCGTTCCCGCAGGCGATACGTTGAACCGCGCAGTCCACAAGGCGGGGGCGCCGTTCGGCGTCACGCCTTCTGCCACGGTCACTTACATCGACGGCGACGGCACCCGCCGGAATGGGCTGGTGAATGCGGGCTTTGACAGCGGGGCCTCCTGGACGCTCGATGCCAACTGGGCCATCGGCGGCGGCACGGCAACCCACACGCCCGGTGCCGCCGACACGATCCGCCAGTCGCGAAGCCCCGCTGCAGCCAAGGTCCAGCGCATCTCCTTCCGGATATCCGGGCGCACCACGGGCAGCGTCACGGCAAAGCTCTTTGGCGGGACCGAGCAGACGGGCACGGCCAAGGCCACCAACACCCAACATCTCGACAGCATCACGAGCGGCGCGGGCAACAGTGCCTTCGGCTTCGAGGCCTCCTCGAATTTCGACGGGTCCATCGACGACGTGGTCGTCTACACGGCGACGGATGCATGCGTGGCCCAGGGCAACTGGGACTATTACCTCGAACCCCAGACCGCCGCGGGCATTCCCGGGCCCATCGCGGGCCCCTTCGCCGCCCGCATCATCTGATCCACCCCGCAAGCCCTTGCGGGCGGACGTGGCTGCCCGCTTAGGCGATTGTCCGGCTGGACAATCGCGAGGGTGACATGGCGGAAAATGGCGTGAGAACAACCGAGCTGGCAAGTGCTGCGACCTTCGACGAGGTGATCGGCGGCCGCAATGGCGATACCGTACGCATCGAACTCGGTCGCCTTGTGGCAACGATCAGCACGCTGGTTGGTCCCTCCTATCAGAACCGAAGCACACTTTATGCTAACCTCGCCTGGCCGGAAGGCGCCATCGGTACGGTCTGGGGTGATGCGACATCCGGCTTCATAGGCACCTACAAGAAGGCTGGCGCCAGCGGCGCAGGCTCCTGGTCGCGCATCGGTGACCTGCCCAGCTCAGGGCTCGACGATTCATTGCTGGCGGCGAAAGCACCAATCAACGATCCGACCTTCACCGGCATTGTCAGCGGCATCACCAAGTCCATGGTCGAGCTGCCCAACGTCGACAATACGTCGGATGTCGACAAACCGTTGAGCACGGCCCAAGCCGCGGCGATCGCGACGCTCGTGCAGACGCTGCAGGACATTGCGGCCCGGCTAAGCGACCGACCGGATGGATGGCACATCGCCTTCACCAATGCCGACGAAACTCGTGTGGCTGGCGGGCTCAAGGATGCACCTGGTGGGGGCGTCCGCTTCGTGTTCTTCGACATGCTCATCCCGGCCGGGGCTTCGGTCGATGATGCGGATGGCTCTCCCATCGTGCAGCGTCTTCTGCCCGCTGGCCTCGATATCGAGAGCGGGGCGGAAGCGGGCTACGTCCTGGCGGTCGTGTCCGCCGACGGGACGCGGCTCAAGTTCGGTGTCCCTGACAACGACGACCCGATTGCTGGCCGCTTCGAGACGGCCGTCGCGGCGGAGACCGTCGTCGATGGTGGCGTCACCATGGATGCCCTGGCACCCGAAGTGACCGAGGTCCTGACCGCGGCCAAGTACGCGACGGAACTGAGCGGCGGCGCGCTGTGGGTCAACAACCTGACATCAGGTCAGCGCGTCGAGATTGTCGATTCCGGCGCGAGTGATCCGGTCCTCTTCGGTGATGCCGTGGCCTATACCGTGGCCGGCGCGCGTCTCTGGCGGCCCTGCGATGGCAGCAAACCCGCAGCGCCGTTCGCCTCCAAACTGGATGCCATTTATCACATTGGTGACAGCCTGACTGCTGCGGCGGGCGGCGTGGGATCGCTGGGCGCTTTGCTGGGAATTACGTCGATCAACCGCGCTGTCGGCGGTTGGTCGGTCAACGATCAGGCGGCGCGGGCCGGAGCGATCACGCCGTTGGTGACCCTGACCGGAAACACCCTGCCCGGCAGCGGCAGCGTCGTTGTGACTGCAATAAGCCCTTCTACCGGATGGTCGCCGTATGTGGACGTGACCCTGACGGGAACAATCCTGGGCGTCCCTGTGACCATGTTTAACGATGTGTCCGAAGGGGTCAGGACGATCACGCGCGTGACGCCGGGGGATGCGGTGTCGGTGCCAGCAGGGACGCCCTTCATCAGTTCCGAAGATCAGACCTACCGCGAAAACGTCGCCACGATCTTCATTGGCCGGAACGCGGTGACGAGCGCCACCTTCGAGGCGGACACGCTGGCAGCCATCGCAGCGATCGTCGCCCACCTGCCCACCTTCGTGAAGCGGTATGTCGTCATCGGGGTCACCAACGCGCAGTCGGAAACGGACGACACGGCAGACTATGCCAAGATCGTCGGTCTGAACGCCCAGCTCGCCGAAATCTACGGGGACTTCTTCTACGACCTGCGGCGCGATTTCATCGACGAAGGCCTGACGCGAGCAGGCATCACTCCCACGACAGACGACCTCGAGGCGATCGAAGCGGATGCTCCGCCCTCGTCGATCATGTTCGACGCGGTCCACCCGACCGCGACGGGTTATGGAATTCAACGTGATCTGGTGGCCGAGTGGCTCCAAGCAAAAGGATGGTTCTGATGGCTGGTCTCGTAATCAAGGGCGGCAACTTTCTGGGGGCAGGCTCTCGCCCCTTTCTACTCGATGCCATCCTGACCGATGGTCCCGGATCGCTCATGCTCATCGACGTCAGGAACTGGGCCTCTGGCGTACCCGCGTCGGATGCCGCCCTGACGAACATCGCGCGGGTCCAGTCCAATGCCCTCGGTCTGGGTGCTGCCAATGCGATCTTTCGGAAGGTGGGCGACCTGACCGGTGGCGGGTTCGGCCTGATCGAGCGGTCGACCAAAGGCGGTCTGCATGTTGCGGTTCGGCAGTCGAGCGGCATCGCGGCCAACCAGGGGTACAACATCGAAGTCCCCGAAAGCGTCATGGCCTACATGATCGCGAACCCGACCCACAACTATTACTACAGCCAGTGGCGCAGGCTGACCCGCGCTTCCCTCAGCGAGGGGACCGGCGCAAAAGCGTTGATGGCGGTCGAGAACAACACCACCGGTGGCTTCGTGCTGATGTCGCAGACAGCGGGGCAAGAGCGACCCACTTTGGCCAACAGGATAGGTCGTTCGATGCTTGGCGCCGGTCAGAACGTGTTGGGCAACACGGCGGATATGATCGCAGGACCATACACTGCTGGAACATCGGCTACGCCTACGACAGAGCAGTATGCCAGCGGGCGGGCAAGATCACTTGCGCAGTTTGGTTCTGTGCTGCTCCAAAACTCATGGTCGGCCATCGCCGCGCAATTGCAGTCATGGGTGTTCTATCGCGCCTACGTCGAGGACTTGACCTTGAGCGGGCGCACGTTTGCGGAGGTTTCGGCAATCGACAGTGCGCTGTGGACTGCGGCATTCGGGACCGGTGGCGTATTCGCCGGTGACTCGCATACGGCGCCGTCTTCGACGGACTGAGCCGAAGACTGTCGAGTCCTTAGTGGGGGCCAGGTGGTGTCTGCACACCACCTGAAACGGGCTCATAATCACACGACACCGCCGACCGTAGCAAAACAGTGGTCACCCCCTCCCCATGTCATAGGCCTCCAGCAAAAGTCGATTCTTTTGTGAAAGTCGAATCGGAAAGCCACTGTCCTTGGCTCGCAAGATGCGAAACCACGTTACGCCCCCCAGCGGAGGGCCAAGGGGTGTCTCACCACCCCCTGACACGGGCTCTGTTTTGACCGGAACCCGCCGACCCAAGTGAACTTAGGGCCGCCCCCTCCCTCATGAGGGACGGCCACCTTGAGGCGATTCTCATCATGGAGTCCAACCCGGAAATCCGTTGCTGCAGCTGCGGCCGACTGTTATTCAAAATCACCGGCGGCGCGCTGGGATGCACGGTCCAGATCAAGTGCCCCAGATGCCGCCAGTTCAACATCCTCAGGCCTGACGTGAGCCCCCATCCCGAGCGACACGATCGCGCAGGAAAGGTCGCAGGCCGTGTCCCATCCGCCCCTCGTACCGATTGATCCGGTCAACCCCGTCGCGCCATGGATTGGCGGAAAGCGCAATCTCGCGAAGCGCCTGATCGCGCGCATCGATACCGTGCCGCACAGCTTCTATGCCGAGCCTTTCGTAGGCATGGGGGGCGTGTTCCTACGACGGACATCGCGTCCGCGAGGCGAGGCGATCAACGACATTTCGCGGGACATCGCCACGCTGTTCCGGATCCTGCAGCGGCACTATCCGCAGTTTCTCGACGTGCTGAAGTTCCAGCTGACCACGCGGGTCGAGTTTAACCGGCTGGTCGACACGGATCCCGCGACCCTGACCGATCTCGAGCGGGCGGCGCGGTTCCTTTACCTTCAGCGGACCGCCTTTGGCGGGAAGGTCTCGGGCAAGAACTTTGCGATGACCAAGGACAGGCCCGCCCGGTTCAACCTGACCACGCTCGAGCCCATGCTCGAGGACCTGGAGCTATGCCCGAAAGTTGGTGACGGTGTGATCAGGCGGCTTTGATTTCGTGCTTGATGCCGTCGCGGAATTCAACCCCTTGGATGATCTCGGGGAGGCGGTTTTGGCCGTCGAGTTTGCGCCATTTCTTCTTGGCTGACAGCATCAGCTGGTGGGTCATCGCCAGTGCCGACTGGCGGCTGAGGCAGCCTTTGGTCTTTGTGGTTCGATGCCGGACGGTGGCGAAGGTGCTCTCGATCGGGTTTGTCGTCCTGATGTGCTTCCAGTGTTCGGCCGGGAAGTCGTAGAACGCCAACAGGTCATCGCGGTCTTTGGTCAGGCATTTCACCGCCCGGTCGTATTTCACGCCGTAAGCCTCGACGAAGAAATCGAAAGCGGCATTGGCCTCGGCCTTCGTCTCGGCCATCCAGATGTCTTTCAGATGCGCCTTGGCCTTGGGCTGGACCGACTTGGGCATGGCGTTCAGGACATTGGCGGTCTTGTGAACCCAGCAACGCTGAACGCAGGTTTTGCCATAGACCTCGTGCAGCGCGGCCCAGAACCCCATGGCGCCATCACCCACGGCAAGCTTGGGTGCGGCCTCCAGACCCCGGCGTTTCAGGTCCAGGAGCAGCTCGCGCCAGCTCTGGGTGCTCTCGCGAAAGCCGTCGATCAGGCCCAGCACGTCCTTGTTGCCCCATTCGTCCGCACCGATAATCACCAGCATACATTGGCGATCCTCGTCCATTCTCGGGGTGAAGTAGACGCCGTCGGCCCAGAAATACACATAGCGCCGCGCCGACAGGTCGCGCCCGGACCAGCGTTCATAATCGTCCCACCAATCCGCTTTCAGCCGGGTGATGGTCGTGGCCGACAATCCTGGCGCGTCCGGCCCCAGCAGCGCCGTCAGCGCATCGGAGAAATCGCCGGTCGATATGCCCTTGAGATAGAGCCAGGGCAGCAATTCCTCGACCGACCTGGCCCGCCGCAGATAGGGCGGCAGGATGGTCGAGGTGAACCGCAGCGGTGCGCCCTCCGGGGCTCGGTCCCGGACCCGGGGCACCTTCACCGGCACCGCGCCGATCCCGGTCTGAACCTCGCGTTCGGGCAGATGACCGTGACGCACCAGACGCCTGCGTCCCGCAGCATCCGTCTGGTCGGCATGGGCAGTGAGAAACGCATCCAATTCGGCTTCAACCGCCTGCGCGATCAGTTCCCGCGCACCTTGGCGCAGCAAGTCTGTGAGCGGGTCGGATGAAAATCCGTCTGGCGCGCGAAACGCGACAACTGTATCCTTCGTCATGTGGCATATCCTTTTCTCTGCGAGAACTGCGGCGCGTCAACAACGCCTTGATATGCCACCCAATCCCCCCGTCACCAACTTTCAGCTATAGCTCGAGGACCTGCATGCGCGCCTGGCGGGCGTTCTGATCGAGTGCCTGCCCTGGGCGGAATTCATCCGCCGCTATGACGCGCCCGGCACACTCTTCTACCTCGATCCACCCTACTGGGGTTGCGAGAGCGACTATGGGAGAGGCGTGTTCGGGCGGGAGGAATTCGGGGTCCTGGCGGAGGCTTTAAGGGGCCTTCAAGGGCGGTTCATCCTGTCCTTGAACGACCGGCCCGAGGTCCGCGAAACCTTCGCTGGCTTCGCAATCGAGGAGGTGGAAACGACCTATACGATTGCGGCTGGGTCGGCGCAGTCGGGGCGCAAGGAGCTGATTATCTCAGGGCCGTTAGTGGGCAGGAACCGGACTGCGCGGGCAGCCCGGCTTCGCGCTCACTACCAGGGCCCATTTCGCACGCAACCTTCGTATGCACCCTCGTAGGCTGCGGTAATCATCTGATTTTTCTCGCGATCCGTATTCAAAATGGGCAGGGAATATGCCTCTTCAAGCATTCTGAAGGCCAAATTCAGTGAGCGATACGCGGAGGCAGAACCGCTGAATGGCGGCGCATTCAGATCGGCGCCATGAAGGTTAGCCGATACCCTTTCGTAGGGAACGCCGTTCTGGCGGGCCATCATAATCTTTTAAGCGATGCTCGCGTCTGCTTGGCATATCGCGATAACCTCGGCACGTGTAAGTGGTCGGTACTGCTGGCCATAGGCTGGGTCAATCAAGCCGAACAGGGCGCAGAAACAGATTGCAAATCGCTGCATCGGAAGCCTCATTTGTTCAGGGGAACAATAGGATGGCTTTGTGGCGGCAACAGGGCGCCGCTGTGAACAAGTCTATTCAGGGACGGTGCAGCCCCCTTCCGCTCCCTAACGGCCTCCAAAACAAAGGTTGAAAGAATCGATGCGGCTGGTCACCTTGCAGGCTGAAGAGTTAAGGTGGACAGGTTGCGAATGAAAATCATCGAGGAGAAAGACCCGACTGGAGTGCCGCAACCGCCAAAAGCCTTCGTTTCCTACAGCTGGAGTTCCCCTGATCATGAATCATGGGTTCTGAACCTCGCAACTCAGCTGGTTGAGTCCGGCGTCGACGTCCTTCTGAGAACGGCGGTGCGGTTTCGGGTCAACTGTGCGGCTTGAAGGGTGCTTCAACGACCCTTTAGCGACAAGCGCACGGCGGCACGTTTAAACGATGCGCACTCACCAGCTAAACCGCTCTGCTGCAACATCGACTGTAAATCACTGCAAAATCGACTGCGACGCTACAGCGAGATTCATCGAATCCCGCCTGCGCGCCGCGACACCCGGCCCCCTTTACGGCCCGCGCCCTATTCCCTATATCTTCACTCAGGCATTATCCGGGGTACCCCATGACCAGCCAGACAAGTGAAATCGAAGGCACGCCGCTGATCGCGCCCTCTTCGACGGATCATCCCCTTT